>BS_KBA_SWE02_21mDRAFT_10000423_pt1 | contig 15793 bp, 13 predicted proteins | sample BalSeasSWE02_21m_FD_9196 | JGI IMG/M metagenome (IMG submission 9196)
CTCCAGTATTAGTACCAGTTAATTGCCAATGTAAGGCCACATTATTATCCCAGAAACATGACTTATGAAGGATAGTAATTTTAAAGTCTGGAAAGCCAGTAAATATTACATTCATGTTTTCAACTAACCCTTGACTTCCAGAAGCTACTTTTTCATCGCTAACGGTTTTTACGTAATCTTCAGCTAAAAGATTGCCTAATACAGAGGCATCTTTTTTATTAAGAAATTCACTCACAAAGGTATTTATCTTATCCATCATTGCCTTTTCATCTGCTGGCATTGCGTTGTTGGCTTCAATCTCTGCTATGGCTGCAGTAATAGGCGCTGAATCATAATAATCATACATTTCGACAACTTTTCCATCAATGTATTGAGCTGTTATATGCACAGGTACGTCAATTTCTTTACCGTTATCTTTTAATATTCCATGCCAATTGGCCCAATAATTTACCCATGTTTCTTCTTCATTATCTATTACCATTTCAACAAAAGACCCTTTTTCTTGAAACCCGTAAGATGAAAAGCTTGCAAGCATTTCTTTTTGGGCGTTTTCAAGATCAGATGCAGAGATACTTTTAGGTGAATTTATATAAAGTTTTGCGGTATCCGCAAAATGGGTTCGCCAGGTTTCCCAATCACCACTACCATATTCAGATATACTTGCTTTAAAAGCATTAATTTCTGGTGATTCAGTTAAATAACGTTGTTTTTGCTTTTCGCAGGCGGTAAGCATTAGCAAAGCTAAGGCTAGAAATAAAATGTTTTTCATGTTTATGATTTTAGTTGGTTAATAGTAATAGCAAACCATAAAAAAAGACTCCAAGAAATATTATTTCTTTGGTTTAAGATAAGAATGAGTAGAGTCAGGGACTCTTAAGGAGAAATCTAATTTACTGAAAAAAAAGGAATTATAAAATAATATTTTTATAATCTTACTTTATTTCAAAAAAGCTAAACACATTACTGCCATAATTTTTTGAATAACAAAAATAAGGCTGATTTGACAAAATAGTGTGCTTTGAATGTTCAATAATGAGTAAACCCTCCTCAAGCAGGAGGTTGTTTTTAAATACTAATTCAGGGATTTTAAAAAACAATTCATCTTCAAACCCGTATGGAGGATCAGCAAAAATGATATTGGTTTGGATGTTGGCTTTTTCTAAATATTTAAAAACATCACTTTTAATAGTTTGAATAGGCATCTTAAATGTTTCTGCCGTTTGATTAATAAACTTGATGCACCCGAAATCTTGATCCACACAAATGATATTGGTGGTACCTCTTGATGCAAACTCATAACTAATATTCCCAGTACCGGCAAATAAATCTAGAACGGAAATATCATCAAAATAATACAAATTGTTTAACACATTAAATAAGCCTTCTTTAGCCATATCTGTAGTAGGGCGCACGGGAAGATTCTTGGGTGCTACTATTTTTCTGCTTTTATATAAGCCCGATATGATTCGCATTAGAAACTTTTTATTAAAGTGAAATCTGAATAATTTGTTTTTGGTTGATTTACGTAATTATATGAGTCATACCTGTTTCCAAAGCCTACATTTCTAATGTATTTAAAAGATACATCATAAAGTTCACTGTCCTTATTTATATCTCCTAAAAAAACCAAATGCAATGTTTCTGGATTTAATTGTAATTGTTCTGAAGTAAAAAGCAGATAATATATAAAATCTTCCTTGGTAGTGTATTCAAAGGTGTTATAAATTAAAAGTTCACCTTTATTAACAATTACAATTTCAAAATGATCTTTACCAATATGTGCGTACACCTTGGTATCTACAGCATTTTTTTCAAGTGTCAAAATATTTTCAATTAAGACTGTTGAAAAGTGTTTATAAGTAAAGCTGCCGTACTGGTCATAAATAAAATTATTAAGGTTTACGAAGGGTACATAAACATTAACACTATCATTTATTGCTATATCATCAAATGATAAAAAATCTGATTTTAAAATTTTTGAATTAAATTTTAAATAATCTGCAAGGTAATCTTCGTTAAAAAGTGGTTTAGGAACTAAACTTGAAAGATCATTAACATGGATCACATTAACGCCATTAAAGGTATCATTTAATACTTCTTCAGAATTAAAGGCATGTTTTAACTTATCAAGCAGTTCAATGGGATTCACCTTATTTACAAAGGTAATATACTTAATATAAGTAATAGTATTTGAACCCTTATGCAGGATACAAAAAGAAAGTCCACTCAAACTTACTTGAATGGACAATTCTTGATTTTTATTTAAATTTGAAGTTTTAGTCGTTTGCGCCATATACTTTTGGCCAGTTTCCATTGGTGTTCACTTCATCCATAGAGCCTACTTTTAATGCATCTCCATTTACCCCGTCAACTGAAACTACCTGATTTTCTTGAATTACAAGGTCTCTATTTTGATCAAATAAAATAACATCTTTTTTAACCTTAGCTTCAAACACAGGAATTTTTACGTCATTTTGCTCTAAAACGCCAGCTTTCAATTCAAATTTCGCACCTTCTTGTCCTACCGGAACGTTCATCATCGTTTTGTAACGTGTTGATGTTTTGAATAAAGAATCCTTTACTGACACGTGATCTAGTGTATCTACAATAATAATACTCTTATAAGTAGTAACTCCACCAAACCTTTTAGTTAATTCAACATCAACGATGCTACTGTCACGTCTCTGGGTAATAGTAAATGAATCTGTTTCAATAAACTTCACTAAGTCATTAAAGTTATCAGTAAATTTACCTCTCACTTGTTTGTAAGCAAGTTCAGAATCCCTTATATCAATCAAACTTTTAATAACTGCTTCATACCTTTTGTTCTTTGTTTTATTGAACTGAATAGGCTCATAAATAGACATGTAAGTCTGATAGCCTAAAAATCCAATAAGAATCCAAAGAGCGATTATTAAAAATGGTTTAAACTTTGAAGGGATAAATTTGTCAACTAGTTTTACTAAACCAAATGTTACTAGAATTACAACAACAGCAATAATAATTATTTTAAACATAGTAAGTTTATTTATTAATTTTCATATTAATGGTCTTACGCAAATCTACAATTTTTTTTTAATCGTAAAAACCAATGTTCATAAAAATCATTTCTATATTTGAATAATTTAATTATTTAAGCCATTAAATGACTTCATCTGAATTTTATTCACTTATAAAACAGCAATTTCCGTTTGAACCAACCCTAAAACAAAATATTGTATTAAATCAGTTGTCTGAATTTATTTTTGACAAGCAACCCAATGCACTTTATTTATTGAAAGGCTATGCAGGCACTGGCAAAACCACCATTGTTGGTACTATTGTAACTAATTTATGGAAAGCAAAGAAAAGTGCTGTATTGATGGCACCTACGGGTAGAGCCGCTAAAGTAATTTCCAATTATTCAGGTAAAGAAGCCTTTACTATTCATAAAAAAATTTATTTTCCTAAAAAAGAGAAAAATGGAGGGGTTAAATTTGTACTTCAGCCAAATAAACATAAAAACACCTTATTTATAGTTGATGAAGCGTCAATGATTCCAGATACTCCTGGAGAATCAAAACTTTTTGAAAACGGATCACTTTTGGATGATTTGATGCAATATGTGTATTCTGGACATCAGTGCAAATTGCTTTTAATTGGTGATACGGCCCAATTACCCCCAGTGAAATTAGATTTAAGCCCGGCTTTAAATGAAAACACGCTTAGTTTAAATTATAATAAACAAGTTACAAAAATGGAACTTGATGAAGTGGTAAGACAAGAATTGGATTCAGGTATTCTTGCCAATGCAACGGTATTGCGTGAAGCTTTATTAAATACTTTTCATGACTCGTTTAAGTTTGATTTAAGCGATTTTAAAGATATTGTTAGGTTAATAGATGGCCAGGAAGTTATGGACGCTATTAATGATGCTTATAGTAGTTTAGGAAATGAAGAAACAACTATAATAGTCAGAAGTAATAAACGCGCCAATTTATACAATAAAAATATTCGTGATAGAATTTTATTTAATGAAAACGAATTAACACCTGGGGATTATATTATGGTGGTAAAGAATAATTATTTTTGGATTAAACCAACCACAGAAGCCGGATTTATTGCCAATGGCGATATTATTGAAGTACTAGAAATTTTTAATATTATAGATCTTTATGGTTTTCGTTTTGCTGAAGTAAAAGTTAGAATGGTCGATTATCCAAAAATGCAACCTTTTGAAACCGTTTTACTTCTTGATACTATTGAATCTGAATCACCATCGTTGTCTTATGATGATTCTAATAGATTATATCAAGAAGTCATGAAAGATTATGAGTCTGAAAGTAGTAATTACAGAAAGTTTTTAAAAATTAAGACAAATAAATATTTTAATGCCTTACAAGTCAAGTTTTCTTATGCAATAACTTGTCACAAATCTCAAGGTGGACAATGGCATACTGTTTTTGTGGAGCAGCCATATTTGCCAAATGGTATTGATAAGGAATATTTGAGGTGGTTATATACTGCAATCACCAGAGCTAAGGAAAAACTATATTTAATAGGATTCAAAGATGATTTTTTTGAAGCCTAGTTTTTGATTATATTTAAATGGTGAATATAGAATCAGTAGTAAGTATCTGTCTGGGTATAGGCCTCGCGGCTTCCGTTGGGTTTCGTGTTTTTTTACCCTTATTTGCAATAAGTGTGGCATCCTATTTTAATTTTTTAGAATTGAATGAGTCATGGCTTTGGCTTGGAAGTGTTTCTAGTTTGATAATTTTAGGAGTGGCNACTATGGTTGAAATATTAGCTTATTTTATTCCTTATGTAGATAATCTGCTGGATAGTATTGCTGTGCCTTTAGCAGCTATTGCCGGAACCATGGTGATGCTTTCAACTCTTAGCAACTTTAGCCCGGAAATTACTTGGACATTGGCTATAATAGCAGGAGGCGGAACAGCAGCAGTTATATCCGGTAGCTCAAGTGCCACTCGATTAACATCAACTGTAACGACTGGTGGATTTGGTAATCCCGTTGTCTCTTTTATTGAAACAGGAACAGCTATTGTACTGTCATTCATTTCTATAGTGCTTCCAATTGTTGCAGTCGTTTTAGTCATTCTCATATTTTTAATCATTTTTAGGGTATATAAAAAGTTTACTTAATGCTAGAGATAAATTCTTAATAAATATTATATTTTTGACATTCATTTTATTAAAAAAGTAATGAAAATAATTTCAATGATTCCAGCACGTTACAGTGCTACTCGTTTTCCAGGTAAGTTAATGCAGGATCTTGGTGGTAAAACGGTTATTTTAAGAACCTATGAGGCCATGGTCGCCACGAATATATTCGATGATGTTATCGTAGTCACTGACAGTAATACTATTTATGATGAAATTGTAAATAACGGGGGTAAGGCCATGATGAGTATCAAGGAACATGATTGTGGAAGTGATAGAATAGCAGAAGCCGTTGAATTTTTGGATATTGATATTGTTATTAATGTACAAGGTGATGAACCTTTTACAGATAAAGAATCTTTAATAAAGCTTATAGATGTATTTAAAGAAGATCATGAAAAAGAAATAGACTTAGCCTCTTTAATGGGGCAAATTACAGATTGGGATGAAATAAACAATCCCAATATTGTAAAGGTGATTGTTGATCATAATAATTTTGCTTTGTACTTTTCAAGAAGCCCAATTCCTTATCCAAGAGATAAAAATGCCGGAGCGAAATATTTTAAACATATAGGTGTTTATGCTTTTAGAAAGGAAGCTATTTTAGATTTTTATCGTTTACCTATGTTAACATTGGAAGCTTCCGAAAAAATTGAATGTATCAGGTATTTAGAATATGGCAAACGCATCAAAATGGTAGAATCTGATATTGAAAATATAGAGATTGATACACCTGAAGATTTAGAACGCGCAAGAAAAATATGGAAATAAATTATCAAGATATAAAAGTTATTGGTTTTGATGCTGATGATACCTTATGGGTTAACGAGACCTATTTTCGTGAGGCTGAAACAGAGTTCTGTAATTTAATGTCTGAATACGAAACACCAAATAAAACCGACCAAGAACTTTTTAAAATGGAAATGAAAAATCTCCCATTATATGGTTATGGCGTAAAAGCCTTTGCCTTGTCAATGGTTGAAATGGCATTAGAAATTTCCAATCATAATGTCTCTCAAAAAACAATTCATGATATTTTGAATATTGGAAAGAACATGCTTGAAAAGCCAGTAGAATTATTGGATGGGGTGGAAGAGGTATTAAAGTATTTATCAAAAAAATACAGATTAATTTTAGCGACAAAAGGTGATTTGCTGGATCAGGAGCGTAAACTTGAAAAATCTGGTTTGACAGATTATTTTCATCATATTGAAGTGATGAGTGATAAGCAGGACGTGAATTATTCGAAACTTTTAAATCATCTAGATATTAAACCATCAGAATTTTTAATGATTGGTAATTCATTGAAATCAGACATTTTACCTTTAGTCCATCTAAAGGCTCATGCCATACATGTGCCTTTTCATACCACATGGGCCCATGAGCAAGTAACTGAGAAGGAAACTAACGGAAAAACTTATAAAACAATTAGTAGTTTAAGAGAGTTGAAAAATTTATTAAATTAAAATGAAGGTTTTAGATATTGATACCTGGAACAGAAGGCAGCATTACCATCATTTTAGAGGGTTATTAGACCCCTATTTTGCCGTTACTATGCCGTTTAATGTTTCAAAAGCCTATCAATTTTCAAAAGACAATCATATTAGTTTTTTCGCTAAATATTTACATGATTGTATGAAGGCAATTAACTCCGTAAAACCTTTAAAATTAAGGGTTATTAATGAAGAAGTGATTGAATATGATGTGATTCACGCCTCGCCAACCCTGATGAGAGAAGATAATACATACGGGTTTTCTTTTGTTGATTTTCATAAGAATTTAGGAGTTTTTATAGAAAATATAGAATCAGAAAAATTAAGAATAAAAAATTCAACCAGTTTGTATCCACCAAATAACGGTTTAGACTGTATACATTGTTCCGCCATGCCATGGGTGAATTTTACAGGTCATAAAGAACCAATTTCAAAAGAATTTGATTCTGTTCCTAAAGTGGCCTTTAGTAAAGCCAGTAAAACTGTGGATGGCCTAGTTATGAATGTCTCAATAAGTGTGAATCACGCCTTAGTTGATGGTTATGATGTTGGATTGTTTTCTGAAAAGTTTCAATGGTTTTTAAATAATTAAATTCAAAATAGTGCTAATTTTAACAATGAAAAAATAGAGATAAGATGAGTTATAGAAATTTTCCAATGGTGCCAAGAGTAGTTTTTGGCAGAGGTAGTTTTAATCAATTAGAAGAGATTATATCCCCAAAACGACTAAGTGTTAATGCACCGTTTATTTTTTTAGTAGATGACGTTTTTAAAGGTAATGCGTGGTTAACTTCAAGAATTCCTTTAGCCTATGAAGATAAAGTTCTTTATATTTCAGCAAATGAAGAGCCTAAAACATCGCAAGTTGACAGTTTGGTGGAAGAAATCATACTGACATCAAAACAAGGCACGTCTGGTATTATCGGTATTGGAGGTGGAACCATTTTAGATTTGGCTAAAGCAGTATCTATTATGATAAATAATGAAGGTGAAGCCAAAAATTATCAAGGATGGGATTTAGTTAAAAATCCCGCGGTTTACCATGTTGGTATTCCCACGTTATCGGGCACAGGTGCTGAAGTTTCCAGAACTTGCGTGCTTACAGGACCAGAAAAAAAATTAGGAATCAATTCAGATTATACGCCATTTGATCAAGTCATACTTGATCCAGAGTTGACAAAAGACGTTCCAAAAAACCAATGGTTTTATACAGGAATGGATTGTTATATTCACTGTGTAGAATCTTTAACAGGAACTTTTTTAAATGCCTTTAGCCAATCCTATGGTGATATGGCATTACAACTTTGTAAAGAAATATACTTAGGAGATGATCTTTCAGAAACTGATGCTCAGGATAAACTTATGATGGCCTCATGGCATGGTGGTATGAGTATTGCATATTCACAAGTTGGAGTGGCTCATGCTATGAGTTATGGTTTGTCTTATTTATTAGGAACTAAACACGGTATTGGAAACTGTATTGTATTTGATCAATTGGGAGAATTTTATCCAGAAGGGGTTACTTTATTTAAAGACATGGTAAAGAAACACGATATATACATCCCTAAAGGAATTTGTGCTAATTTAGATGATTCTGAATTTGATACTATGATAAATATTTCATTGGGCTTAGTACCACTTTGGGAAAATGCATTAGGTAAAAATTGGCAGAAAATAATTACTCGAGACAAATTAAAAAGTCTTTATAAAAAAATGTAATATGCAATGGCTTGCCAGATTTATATATTTTAAGGTTTTAGGTTGGAAAGTTGTTGGTAATACTAGCATATCAAAAGAGCACATAAAAAAAGCAGTTATTATTGCTGCACCTCATACCAGTTGGCACGATTTCTATATAGGTGTTTTACTGCGCGCTGTTTTAAATGTAAAAACCAATTTTGTTGGTAAAAAAGAATTGTTTGTATTTCCTATAGGCTGGCTTTTCAGGTTATTAGGTGGTGCACCAATTGATAGACATACCAAAGAAAATAAAGTAAGTGCTATTGCCAAACTTTTTAGTGAGAATGAAGAATTTAGAATGGCCATGTCACCTGAAGGAACGCGCAAAAAAGTGGATAAGTGGCGTACGGGGTTTTATTATATAGCTAAAGAAGCCAATGTGCCAATTATTATGTTTACCCTAGATTTTGAAAACAAACAAAATAAAATTTCAGAACCTTTTTATCCCACAGATAATATTGAAAAGGATTTTGAGTTTATGCATGCCTTTTACAAAAATGTAAAGGGTAAAATTCCAGAGTATTCCTAAAAATACGATTTTATAGAAAATAAAAAACGCAACTCCAATTATATTTGAAGTTGCGTTTTTAGTTAAAATAATATGCTTTATTTAACTTCTTTTAAAGCATTATCAATAAGGGTTCTTAAATGTTGCTTGTGAGCCCTAGAAGCAATATCTCCTGATGGAGCTGCCATGGTTCTGATAGCATTTAAATTGTACAACGCCATAGATTTTGCATTATTGGCGTACTTATCAGATTGCTTACCGGTTAAAATTTCAATTAAGCTATCGGTATATTCTATTTGCAGATTTTGTCTAAATGAATTTACATTGCCGTTAATATCTGCTTTAAAGATAGCATCATTTAAATCTTTCATAACTGAAGAAAGGGTATATTGGTTACCATATAATTCAGAATCTGAAATTCTTTGAAGGGTATTATAGTGTAAAAGATGATTAAGTACATTTTTTTGATAACCTAATACCTGATTGTGAATTTTCGGGTCTTCAGGAGTTCTGAAATTAAATCCTCTGCGTTGCATTGCCAAATAATTATACAAATCATTTGGAGCATCAAAAGCATCAGGAGCGAAGACATATTTTCCTAATGCAGCCATGGCTCTTTTTTGATCTTTTAAGCTAACAGGGGTATAGGGTTGGGTGGCTCCTTCTTGTCCTGCCACAGCACGATCTACATACACACCACCTATAAATCTTGAAATTGTATTGGCTGCAGAGCCTTTTTGACCACTTAATAAATAATAAACCCGTCTTAATTCTTGGTAAGAGTNACCAGTATTAGTAAACCTGGATTTAGTCTCTTTCATTAAATCATTTGATAATTCAATTCTATCAATAGCCCATTTTATCTGATCATTGGACTGATCTGAAACATTCACTCTTGGGTCAATTGCTTTACCAGGAGATCGCATGTCATCGGCGTCATTTCCAAAAATATGCTCAGGTTTAGTAGACTCATCTAAAAGTGCCTGACGTTCAGCTTCAGTTTTAAAAGGGGTATATCCTAATTGAATTGCCCAAACATCATAAGGTCCAACAGCAACATCGTCATATTGTCCTTGTTTACTTCTGTCTTTGGTAATGTTTAAAGCAGCATAATCCATTACTGAAGCGGTTAGACATTTTCCTTCTATGAAATCTGCATTATCTAATTGTTCAGGAGAATACAATTGACTAGCTTTCATATTATGATTAAGTCCTAAAGTGTGACCCACTTCATGCATAATTAAAGCCATCATGGATTCCTTTTTTATTCGCTGCACATCTTCAGGAGTTCCTGTGGCGGTAGCAACCGCATTGGCAAACATGACTTCCTGATGTAATTCTTCTCCAAGGGAGCAATATAATTCACTGGTATTATTTAATTCAGAATTATCAAAAGGCTCCTCAATGGAAGCTAAATCAAATACTTTATCGTATAAAACTCTGTTAGTAAAATGAACAAACTCTAGCATGATATCTGCGCCTAGAATTTCACCGGTTTTAGGATTTACAAAACTGGGTCCGTAACCTCCAAATGGTGGATTCGGGGAAGAGGTCCATCTTAACACATTATATTTAATATCACCAGCATCCCATGTGGCATTGTCTGGTTGAACTTTTACCTCCATGGCATTTTTAAAGCCTGCTTTTTCAAAAGCAACATTCCATTGAAGGACTGCATTTGTAATGGTTTCTCTCCATTCCATAGGTGTAGAATTTTCAATCCACCAAGTAATTGGTACTACAGGTTCTGAAATGGCTGCTTCAGGATTTTTTTTAACCAAATTCCATCTATGAATTAAATCTCTGTAAGGTGCAGAACTAGTTGATGTTTGATCTTCAACCTGAGTTGTAAAGTAACCTACCCGTTGATCATCAAATCTTGGTTCATAATTATTTTCTGGCATAGCAATCAAACTATGATACACTTGAATACTCACATTTCTGCCATCTGCAACAGCATTCGATCCACCGTTTAATACAGAAGGAGAGGAATAAACATATTCCACAGCTAAATCTGTATTTTTGTCATAATTTCTAATCGAATTAATTTTGGTTTTAGATTTATCTAAATTACCAAGTTTGAAGGCTGTTGGTGATTCTCCAGGTCTTGAGGGACGTTTAATTTGAGAAAATGTTTCACTCAAAAATAAGTTATCTGCTTTAATTAAATAAAGTCCTTTTTCTTTATCATAAGCTTCAATTTCAATACTGGCCATATTTCCATTGCTAATGTTAGCTTCTTTAGATTTTGATAAGGCACTATCAGGATTGAAATAAAAGGAGGTATTTTGTGTAATGAATTCTAAATTATTGAAATATTTTTCAATTTTGAATACTTTTGACCCAGTATAAGCTCCCCTGAATCCTCCCGCATCAATCACACCATTACCAATTTGGCTGAAGTAAATATATTCTTTGCCTATCTGATCCTTCGAAATAAGCATTTGAATGGTACCCTTAATGGTGTCTTGATAAATTTTAAATAAACCATCAATTTCACGACTGGACTTTACAAGCTCATTAATGGTTTTTTCTTTATCCTTGGCGGCTGATTTTTGAACATTTTCAGAATTAGTATCATTTTTCTTTTTCTTTCTGTTTTGTGCCTCATGGTTTTGAGGTATTAAAAACAACACTAATAGCATAAGCAAACTTAGCGTTTTCAAGCTTTTACATAGGATTTGTTTCATCTTTTTCTTTAAATATTTATGATGATTTGAAATTATTTTGAATTAGTCGATCTAAAAATAAATATTATATTTCTGTATTCTTTGTTAAAAAGTGTTAAAACACAATGATTTAATTGTGATACATCTTTCTTTATAAATATATTAACAGCCATTTTATTTATTTTGTACCTTTAGCAGATATGATAAAAGATTTAAAAATAGCCGTTTTAATTGACGGTGATAATATACCTTCTAAGTACATCAAAGAGATGATGGAAGAAATTGCTAAGTATGGAACACCAACTATAAAAAGAATTTATGGTGATTGGACCAAACCTCATTTAGCAAAATGGAAAAATGTGTTGCTTGAGAATGCTATAAGTCCAGTGCAGCAATACAGTTATACGACAGGTAAAAATGCTACCGATTCTGCTATGATTATCGATGCGATGGATATTTTATATTCAAATAAAGTAGGTGGGTTTTGTCTGGCTTCATCAGATAGTGATTTTACTAAACTGGCTACGCGTTTACGAGAAGCGGGTTTACAAGTTTTTGGAATAGGGGAAAAGAAAACTCCTGATCCTTTTATTGTGGCTTGTGACAAGTTTATTTATTTAGAAATATTAAATACACATGTCGAAAAATCAGATATTAATGGGAAGTCAGAAAAGAAAAACTTATATAACATTACACCCAAAGTCATCCGCATGTTAAAAAACTCAGTCTCCGATGCGGCTGATGATGATGGCTGGGCATTTTTAGGTGATGTAGGTTCTTTAATTCTAAAAAAACAGCCAAATTTTGACGCGAGAAATTTTGGCTTTGAAAAACTAACACCTCTTTTTAAATCGTTAGACACCTTCGAAATGGAACAGAGAGATCAGAGTAATGGCAGATTTAAACTCATTTATGTTAGAAATAAATAATTTTATTTTTTAGTTAATACTTAAAATCCACTTTTTCAACATACTTCACAATCTAACTATTATCACACTTACTGATAAATTTACTATTTGAAGAGATGATATCCAGGTAATTAATGTGTTTTGATTTTCAATAATTTAACTAGTTCAAACCAAATTACAGAAGTAAAACCAATGCCTATGCATAATAATATTTGATGAATATTCAATTGTTCAAATTCAAAAAAGTGAGTCAGGGGTTTTACAAATAGTAATAGACTAACTATACTAATGGTAATTGAAATTATTAATAATACCAAGTTGTTTTTATATTTTATGGTGGTTAAAATGGAATAGTAAAAAGAGCGATTTACTAAGGTGAGGAAAATATTAGCCGCAATTAAAACAGTGAAAACCATCGTTCTTGTTAACGTTTCTTCATAATTATTATGAATGGCATATTGATAGCTAAATAATGTTCCAGCCGTAATCATTAGTCCTTGTATAATACTAGTCGTCAACTCTCTAAAGCTAAAAAATGTAGTAGATAAAGGTCTTGGCTTTTGAGACATGGTATTCACTTCCATGGGTTCATTTTCAAATAAAATAGAGCAGGTAGGACCCATTATTAATTCTAAAAATATGATATGAATTGGGGAAAATATATTAGGATACACCCATCCTAGTGCTAATGGAATGAATACAGTTAGAATAATAGGTATATGAATGGATATGATATACTGTATGGCTTTTTTTAAGTTTTTGTAAATTCGGCGTCCCATAGCTATAGCGTCCACCATTTTTGACAAATCATCTTCAAGCAATATTAATGACGCAGCTTGTTTGGCTATTTCGGATCCTTTTTTGCCCATTGCAATACCTATATGAGCTGCTTTTAATGCCGGACCATCATTTACACCGTCGCCAGTCATAGCAACTACCTGATTTTTAGATTTTAAAGCATTAATTATTTTTAATTTTGCCTCAGGAAACATTCTAGTAAATACATTCGTATTTATGACGCACTCCTCTAATTCTGAGGTATTTAATTTCATGAGTTCTTCACCGGAAATGCATTTTTCGTACCCTTTAAAACCAATTTGCTTGGCTATGGACGTGGTGGTTTCATTATTGTCGCCTGTAATAATTTTTACTGAAATACCTGCCTGATAAAAGCTTTCCAATACTTGAGGAATATTTTTTTTAGGCGGATCAAAAAAAGCAATAAGCCCTTTAAAATCAAATTGAAAATCCTGTTGCTTTTCTGGAAAGTCATTACCTTCAAATTTACTTTCTGCGACTGCCAGTACACGATAGCCTTGCTTAGCCAATTTCTCAATAACTTTTATGTATTCAGCTTTTTCAAGGTCAGTTATGTCTGAAATTTTTAAAAAAGCCTCAGGTGCACCTTTAGCAGCAATGATTCTATTTCCATGCTCATTTTGAAAAATATGAGTCATCATTGGTGGTTTGCCGGATAACGGATATTCATGGAATAATTTGTAATTATGGCGTTCATCTATCTTTTCCAAATCCGCATAAGCCTGATGCAAAGCAATTTCCATGGGATCAAAAGGGATGGGTTCACTAGCCCACATAGAAAGCGTAATGAGATTTTCTTCATCACTGGACAGATTACCATCCTTTAGGTTTTTAATTTTTTTGCTTGAGGGCACATATATTTCAGCCAAGCTCATTTTATTTTCAGTAATGGTACCTGTTTTGTCAGTACAAATGACGGTGGCGCTTCCTAATGTTTCCACAGTTTTTAATTGTTTTACTATTATGCCCATTTTCATTAACCGCCAGGCACCTAAGGCCATGAAAGTAGTAAAAGCTACAGGAATTTCTTCTGGTAAAATACTCATAGCTAATGTAAGTGCCTTTAGCAAACTATCAAGTATATTGTGCGATTGGTAATAATTAATAAGCCAGACAATTAGAAAAATGATGGTTCCGGCAAATACCATTTTTTTTACAAAAACACTTATTTGTGTTTCTAATGGTGTTTTTTCTTCGGTGATGCTTTCTAAACTTTTCCCAATTTTACCAAGTCTCGTATCATTTCCAATATTGGTTATTTTAACAATGGCTAAGCCGCTGGTTACAAAAGTTCCGGAATAAACCATATTATCCTTTTTTGTTTTGTCTTTGAATACACTGAAGGCTTCCCCGGTTAAAATAGATTCATTTACTGAGAAATCATTTGAATGGATAATACATCCATCAGCGGTAACAAAGGTTCCTTCGTCAAGTATTAAATGATCACCAATAACCAGGTCCTCACTTATTAGTTCTTCCGTGCTACCATTTCTTATGACTTTACAGTAGGGTTGAGAGTATATTTTTAGTTTTTCTATGGCATTCCTACTTCTGGAATCTTGATGCAAAGAAATAATAGCGACTAATATAATGGCTGAAGCTAGAAAAAAACCATCACCAATTTCTCCACTTATAAAATAGATACTGGAAGCAACCAGTAATAAAATAACCATCGGTTCTTTTAAGATGCTTTTGATTGCTAGTAAAAACGTATGGTCTTTTTTAGATCTGAGAACATTTCTTCCATATTTTGCTCTTGAAGCCTCAACTTCTGCGTTGGTTAACCCTTTTNTTTTGGAAATATTTGGAGCCGGAATAGGCATATTATTTTATATAAAAAAATTAAAAGATATGATTATCTNCTAATTAATATAAAAGTACAAAATATATNATCTGTTAAATGAGTATATTTCGTTTTATTAAGCAAATTATTATTCTGTTTTTATGGCATTTAAATCAAAAAACAGCCACGTATCGGGGTCAGCTTCTATGGATGAAATATTTTTAGATTTTGGAAACTCAGTTTTTTGAATTCTATTAGTCACCTGTATAGTTTCTATTAAAGAGCTGCCATCTTCAAAATTAATTTTAATATCTATTGGGAATAGAAATAGGTTTTCTTGAGTTTGTTTAATTTCAATGTTTAAACTATCATTTGTCTTCCAAACAATATCAAGTATTGGATGTCCCGATTGATAGAGCCATTGCTTAAAAAAGGAGTTTAAGTCTTTTCCTGAAGTAAGTTCCATTATATGTTGAAAATCTTCAGATAAGGCATTGCTATACTTGTAAGTATCATAGTAAGTTTTAATGCCTTTCCAAAATAATTTATCGCCCAATTCTTTACGAAGCATATGTAAAACCCATGAGGCTTTTTCATAAGTATGAGGACTCAATAATTTCGTGTAATCGGTGATTGTAGTATCTACAATAGGCGATTGATTCTTATTATAATGTCTTAAAGCTTTTAGCCTATCTTCTTTTAATTTTTGA
>BS_KBA_SWE02_21mDRAFT_10000424_pt1 | contig 15748 bp, 13 predicted proteins | sample BalSeasSWE02_21m_FD_9196 | JGI IMG/M metagenome (IMG submission 9196)
CATCTGCCGCCGCTCCAATTGAGGTTTCCAATATTATAATGTTAGCCCCAATTAGAGGTTCACCAGTATCTGCATCTATTACCTTACCTGCAATTTTTCCTGAAGTGCCTGCAAGCACAACATTCTGTAAAAAGAAGATAGATAGAAGAGATATAACCAACAGATGTGGTTGAAATCTTTTCCATTTTTCCCTCATTATAGCCTCCTGAATTGATTAGGTAAATTGTTTAATTAATATTTAGTGACTATTTCATTCCAAGTATTAATTTTTTATTCCCCCTCTTCCTGATACTTAAACAGTTGCCTGGCAATATCCATGATCTGCGTATAATTTGTGAATGCAGCTGTTCCACCTGCTTTCGTAGTATTTATTGCTCCGGTTAAATTTCCAAACTTCTGGCATTCAGCCAAACTTGCTCCATTTATGTACTTGAAAATAAATCCGGCATTAAAACTATCGCCTGCCCCAATTGCATCAACAACGTTTTCATTTAAGTATGCCGGCATTTCATTTTGATTCCCATCCTTCAAGCATATTGACCCTTTGTTTCCCATTTTTACAGCAACTATATTTTCATTTTCCGAAAGTTTATTAATTGCATCCTGCATTTCACTTTCCTGAATTAAGTTCAATAATTCTTGTTCATTTGGTAAAAACACATCCACCAGAGGTAATAATTTTTGCAAATCTAAATCCCATTTTTCTGCCGGATCCCACTGTACATCTAATGATGTTGTCAATCCTGAATCTTTTGCTAACTTAAATATGGCATAGATATCTTTCTGTAGATTTGGTTGAAGGAATACAGAAGAAATATGAACATGTCTTCCCCTCTGCAATTTTTCAACTGTTATATCATCAATTGACAAATGCTCCATAGCACCGGGATGTGTGACCATCGCTCTATCTTCACCATAATTTAAAACAACTGTAGCACCGGTCTTTAGCTCTTCATCTCTTATAACCAGGTCAGTATTAACGCCCTTATTTTTCAGACTATTTATTACTAAATCGCCGAAGATATCCTCACCAATTTTTCCTAAAAACGCAACTTGTGTGCCGAGTGAGCTTAAGTTGCTGGCAAAAATTGCTGAGGAACTTCCGAGAACTAAATCCATTTTTGAAGCCAGTATTTCTTTACCAATGACCGGCAAGGAATCAATTTGATTTAGTATCAAATCAACATTTAATTCGCCAATAACTATTACATCAAAATTCTTTTCGATCATATTTTATCCCTGCTCCCCAGTATCAGCTTCTGCTGGTTCTTCATCTTTTTCTATTGCCAATAAAAACATAGCTATGATTGCCAATGCAATTCCGGATATCACTACCGGGTTAGGAATTACCTGGTAAATTAATAATGAAATAGAAACCGTAATGATTGGAGCTACAGCATTAACCAAAGGACTCACAACAATCGCCTTGCCATATCTAAAGGCATAAACTAACATTAATGCGCCAATTGAGTTTAGTATTTGAATTAAACCTGTCAAATACGGTCCACTGAATCCCCAATTTATTTCTTGTGAAAAATCTGTCATCATTAATGCAAAAGGAATTAGTATAATTCCGGTAATAGTCATGTAAAAAAAGATGCTCTCTGCTTTCATGGTTTCATTGGCAAACTTCATAACAAAGGCCTGTAATCCCCATGCTAGAAAAACTAGCAAAGAAAGCACAACCCAAAGGAGACCACTAGAATTTGTATCTGTACCTGAGGAGTATGATAATAGTGGAATAGCTATTAGAGCAAGTATTATCCCAATCCAGCCTCGATTATCTGTTCTTTCTTTCAGGAAAATGAGTGAAAGAAAAATTGTAATAACAGGAGATAATGAAATAAAAGGAAACACTAAATATGCAGGCCCCGTTCTTAATGCTTGAAATAGGATTACCTGTCCGCCAGCTCCAGTAAAACCTATAATCAATCCAAGGATTATTGACTTTTTATCTTTTTCTATTTTAAAATCAATTTTCTTCAAAACAATAAATGCCGGTATTAGCATTGTTAAAGCCCAAACGCAATATCCCAAGGTTGCCGGGAAACCTGCCTTTTCGGGAATCTCAATTAAAGCTCCCCAAAGACCCCAAAAGGAAGTCGTTATTATTGCATAGACTAACCAATGTTTACTTTTCAATATTTCCTCCACAAGCTGAATTGTAAATTTTTAATACTTCCGATACTTTATTAACTATTAAACTTTGGGGATTCTTTTCAATTTTGTTCTCAATTATAAGTTGGTATTGACTCGGCATGTACTGACTAATTAAAGTATTTGGAATTTCTACTTCGATTAAGTTGTTCATCATCTTGTCCAGTAGTTTAATCACTTTTTTATTTGTCCAATAATATCTAATCCTGTCACTGTAACTATAAGCCCTAGCTAATCGAATATCTTCAGTCGTTCCGTGATAATGTTTTTCCCAGTACTCAGGATTTTCAACCATTACTTTATCAATTCCCTCTCTTAGATTTGAAGACTCTTGAAGATCTACTAATTCATTTTCAATATCAGCTAAAGCAAAAATTGCCTCCCGTACAGCATATGTTAACCACGGCCCAACTTTAAGAATTCCAAAATGATCTTCCACCATTTCGGTTAAGGCTTGTTTACTTTGATAGTCGGTAGAATGTGCTTCTAAAACTAATTTGGGATATTCTTCAATTTTGCTTTTTATTTTTGTAGTATTTTCCCGATTATATTTGAAAACTTGTGTATCGGAAAACTCAACGCCCGGTTGAACAACAACTGCAATTACTCTTTCCCATGCTTCCTGTAAATCATTTTCATAAAATGCTTTTTTCGAAAGTTCAATTGTCTTCTCTAAATCTTCCGGAGTTGTAACAGCAATACTTTCCTCTTGTTCCTGTGCTCCTCCCGGTATTGGAACCTCAGTACCAATTACATAAACTAGTTTTTCTAATTTTTCATTTAAACCTGCATAAGTTTCTTCTGCCGCTTTACATAGGCGTGCAGCACGCTTCGTAATAATGCCGGTGTCCAGTGGTTTCGATTTATCATCATCACCGAGTGAGAAACTTGTATCGAGATGAATTTTCCTGAATCCCGCTCTAACATATTCTGCGATTTGTTCCTCGGCCTTTTTCATTGCGGATTCTGAAGGTTCATTTTGCCAGACATTCGGGCCTAAATGATCTCCGCCAAGAGTAATTTTATCGGATGGAAATTCTAAAGAGGAAGCAATATTGTAAACAAAATTTCTAAATAGGTCCGGAGTCATGCCTGTGTATCCGCCATATTGATCTACCTGATTTGAGGTAGCTTCGATTAATACACAGGTGCCGTTTGTTTTAGCATGCCTTAAAGAAGATTCAATCACAAATCTATTTGCTGAACAAATAGAAGTGATTCCTACCGGAGTTCCAATATGTTGTTGTTTAGATATGGTAGAAAATATCAAAAAACAATCCTTTATTTGTTTTTTACATAATCATATAAATTGACATCCTGTACGACTCTTGTAATTACGCCTTCCTTAGAGGGATTGTCAGGTTTGAATCCTAGATTAAGAGATTTGAAAAAACCGAGCAGCTGTGCAAATAAAATTAAGGGGACCGACAAAAATTCTTCGTCAAGAGACTCCGAACCGTTGGAAAAAATAATTTTTGTATCTAATGATATATTCGACAATTCCTTCTCCATTATACCTACTCTATGAATTCCACTTCTACCGTTATTCACGGACGTTACAAGATCTATCTCATATTTCTGGGAATAATTATTGTTCGAAAATAAATATGTAATTAATGTTTTATCATCAATTACAGCTTTGGGACCATGCCTGAAACCAAGAAACGTATCATGTTTACATACAATTCTACCATCTGTTAATTCTTGTAATTTCAAATGTGATTCTCTTGCTATCCCGCTAAATAGTCCGGAGCCCAAGAAAACAGCCCGGTTAAAGTCAAGGTCAGCTATTTGTTTAATCTCTAATAGATATTCGTCAAAAAACTCACATCCGTATTTGTGAATCAAAGTAATTTGATTTTTTAAATTTGATAATTCGTCAATTCGAGAAATTAACAATCCAGCTAATAACATTGAAGAAAAACTTCCGGTCATTGCTAAGCTTTTATCATCTGACTCAGGAGGTAAAACAAAAACAAAACATTTGTTGTTAAATGAAAGTTTTGCCAGCTCACCTTCAGGATTACACGTAATAATAAGATGATAGATATTCTTAGATACTAAGTTCACCAATTCAACTGCTTTAACACTTTCCGGGCTATTGCCAGATCTTGCAAACGATATCAGCAACGTGGGAATATTTCTCAAAATAAATAACTCCGGATGAGTAACAAGATCTGTTGTTGGAACAGCTCGAGTGGGGATTTTGGTATTCTTTTGCATTGGTCCTTCCAAGACTTCTCCAATAAAAGCTGAAGTCCCCGCTCCAGTTAATATTATTTGAAGGTTTTTTTGTTCAAACACATCATGTAAAATAGTACGCAATTGATCAGAATTTTTGGTAATCAATTCCCATGTCTTCAACCATAAATCAGGCTGTCCGAAAATTTCATTGGCAGTATAAATGCCACCTTTTTGTATCAATTCATTTTTTGAAAGTCCAAGTATTAGATTATCCATAGAAACTCCGTTAGCCAACACGATAAGATTAAATTCAAAATATGGAATTTACGTTTTCAAGTCAAGCACTTTCGTATCCTTGTGTTTTTTTTAAGTAAAAAAATTGGTGTGAAATTATTTTTATGATTTTATCTGCTTTTTGTAAAAAAAAGTTGATAATTTGATAAATATGCTTGTTTTAATTTGATTTTAATGCTTTAGAATAATAAATTTGTTTTAAGCACACAATTTAATCTATAAGGAAACGAAAGTGCCATGGATAATCATATGGTTAAAAATAAGGATGAAACATCCGATAGACGAGCTAAAATTATTGATTTGATTGAACAATTCGGCATTGTAAAAGTAGCGGCTTTAAGTAAAAAATTCAGTGTAAGTGAAGTCACAATTCGTAATGACCTGGTACAATTGGAGAAGAAGAATATTTTGATTAGAGCTCATGGTGGAGCCATGAAATTTCAACGTGTTGGAATTGATTTTGAGCTGGATATAAAATCCAAAAAACATCTTGAAGAAAAAGAAAGAATTGGCAAAAGGGCTGCTGAACTAATTAAAGATGGCGATACTATTATTTTAGATTCAGGAACAACTACATTGCAGATTGCAAAAAACCTGGCACATATAAATAATTTAACTGTGATAACAAATTCGCTGAATATTGCCGGGCAACTGGTTGATCAGTCAAATGTGAAAGTGATTATGCCCGGAGGAATGTTAAGAAGAAAGTCCTTGTCTCTAATTGGCCCCATAGCAGAAAACAGTATTAAAAATTACTATTGTGATAAAGTTTTTCTTGGTGTCGATGGAATCGATACCCAATACGGAATATCCACTCCAAACTCTGAAGAAGCTCATTTAAATATAATTATGATCAATATTTCAAGAGAAGTTATTGTGGTTACCGATTCAAGTAAATTTTTAAGGAAAAGTTTTGCATTTATTGCCCCTATATCAATGATTAATACGATTATAACAGATAATAACATACCTGAAGAAGAAAGGCTTATTATTGAAAAAAGTGAAACTAATCTTATAGTTGTTTAGATTTTATATACCATAGCTGCTAGTAAAATTTCATCAAATGATTATAAATTATAGAGGTATTAAAATGAGGATAAACATCAGGGCTTCGTCATATATCTTTTTATTTTTTGCCTGGATAATGTTTCCTATCAATCCCAATTTCGCCCAGGAAAAAAATATTTTTAGAATTGATGGGGGAAAAATAAGTGTTGAATTTAATGATAAGCTGCATAGTCGTATTATTTCCAGACTTAACAATAAGGATCTGGTATTGGGTGATTTTAATGAGTCTGAATATATCACATGTGCTGATGGCAAAAAAATTGCAGATTTTCAATTAGTAGAATTTAATCAAACCAATATGACCGATAATATTGGTCAAGGTAAGGAATCCAAAATTACAGGCAAAAATGATAAAGTGATTAAAAATCTAAAAATTATCAGCTACGATAAATTCCCCACCTTCCTTTTCCTAAACGTTGAATACATAAATATCAGCGAAACAGATATAGATATTAAAGAATGGACTAACAATAATTATAAGTTTGATTCTATGCCGAAAGAAGAAAATGCCCCTTATTATTGGTCTTATCAGCCAGGTTCGTATGGCTGGGAAAATCACTGGCTTCAACAAATAAACACAGGCTATGAAAGAGAAAATTATTTGGGCATGAATAACATAGATTACGGTGGCGGGACACCAATACTAGACATATGGAGACAAGATGTTGGATTAGCGATTGGTCATGTTGAATTAAAGCCTAAATTTATATCCATGCCTACGTCATTGAAAAAAGATTCTGCAGCAGAAATTGCTCTCGAATATTCGAGGAAGTTCACAATTAAACCAGGAGATGCATTAAGTACGTTTAGAACTTTTGTTTCCGTACATAATGGGGATTATTTTGCAACTTTGACTCAATTCAGTGAATTTATGGATTTGCAGGGTATTTCAATAAAGTCTTCATCCAAATATGGCTATGGAACTGAATGGTGTGGTTGGGGATTTGAAGAAAAATTTACGATGGAACAATTCTATGGTGCCTTGCCAATGGTGAAAAAACTAGGAATTGATTGTGTGACTCTGGATATGGGATGGGAAGATGCAGGATACGGTGAGTATATCCTCCCGGAACGAAGATTTCCGAACGGCGATGAAGATATGAAAAGTGTTGTTGATAGCATTCATTCCTTTGAGAAAAAGGCAAGATTGTGGTGGATGCCACTCTCTGTTTTTCCTAAAACGGATTTATTTTCAGATCACCCCGAATATATGATTTTTAATGAGGATCAGTCACCTGTTTACATTCATTTCTGGGAATCATTTTTTCTTTGTCCAGCTAATGAAGAAGTACAAAAATTAACCAAGGAATTTGTTATTCGAGCAATTGGAGATTGGGGTTGGGATGGCTTGAAGATTGATGGAAATCATCTAAATAGTGTGCCGGCTTGTTATAATCCTGAACATAATCACGCTTACCCCGAAGAGTCAGTGGAAAAGTTACCAGAATTATTCAATTTAATATATGAAACTGCAATAAGTATTAATCCCGATGTTGTAATTCAAATTTGCCCATGCGGCACAACTCAATCTTTTTACCTTCTACCGTATTTGAATCAGACTGTGTCTTCAGATCCTCATAATTCGTGGGATGTGAGAATAAAGGGAAAAACTTTGATTGGACTAACCCGGGGAAAGATTCCATTTGCCGGTGATCATGTCGAATTAAGTGATAATATGAGCGATTTTGCTTCAACTGTTGGTGTTGGCGGTGTAATTGCGACTAAATTTGTTTGGCCGGTCGGCTCACACGAAAATCAGGAAACAGGAGATATTACTTTAAGTCCGGAAAAAGAAAAAAAATGGGCGAAGTGGTTACGTATATATAACGAAAACATGCTTCCAAAAGGTAAATATCTTGGAGAATTGTATGACATGGGCTACGATCGTCCTGAAACACATGCTATACTTAAAGATGGTTTAATGTTTTATGCTATTTATGCAGATAATTTTGACGGTGAGGTGGAACTAAGAGGATTGAAAAATACTTCTTATACAATATTTGATTATGAAAATTCGAAAGATATCGGTGAAGTAAGTGGACCAATTGCTAAACTACCCGTTAAGTTTGAGAAGCATCTTTTAATTAAAGCTATACCAAAATAATCCTAAATCATCGGAGCAGATTTTATGAGGACAAAAGCTTGGTTAGTTTATGCAATTACAGTCACTGTCCTTTGGGGTGTATGGGGTGCATTGATTGAGCTACCCGAAAAAGCAGGTTTTCCCGCGACATTAGGTTATTCTGTTTGGGCTCTAACAATGATTCCTGTTTCTCTAATTGCCTTAAAAAAAGTTAACTGGCAGTTAAACAATGATAAAAAATCAATACTTTACGGCATGCTTGCCGGTTTACTGGGATCTGGCGGTCAATTAATTTTATTTCAAACATTGCGGATCGGACCAGCCTATATTGTATTTCCAATTATATCACTCTATCCGGTTGTGACAATTATACTGTCCATTATTTTCTTAAAAGAAAGAGCCAGTAAAAAAGCCTGGGCTGGTATTATACTAGCATTAATCGCAATACTATTGCTTTCTTATGTCCCTCCGGAAAACTCAGCGACTGAAGGATTATTATGGTTAATACTTGCGATTACAGTGTTTATAATGTGGGGAATACAGGCATACATTATTAAACTTGCAAGTTCCGATATGAATTCAGAAAGTATAACTTTTTATACTATGGCTAGTTCAATTGTTTTAACACCAATAGCTTTTATGATGACAAATTTTTCTGAATACATTAACTGGGGTATGAGTGGTTCATTTGCGGCAATAATTATTCAATCTCTTAATGCAGTAGGATTTTTATTTTTTGCTTATGCATTAAAATACGGGAAAGCAATAATCGTAGTTCCAATGATGTCATTAGCTCCGGTTATTACTGTAATAATTTCTCTCATATTATATTCAGTTATGCCACATGCAATTGTAACGAGTGGGATGATTCTTGCTTTTATAGCAATTTATTTGATGGCTGAATAAAATTAAAAAAGTTCTTACTACTGTTAAAATTGGAAATATCTGGTGGAGGAACAACATGCAAATAATTACACCTGAAGAACTTTATAAATGGTGTGAAATTCATGTAGACCAATTAGAGCAAAGCCCACGAACAAAAATACCATTTAGAATTTGTAATGATTCTGAAGAAATGGGTACAATGATGGCACGTGAACTTGTCGACGAAATCATATCGAATAATCAGCAAGGAAAAACAACTCGCGCTATAATACCTTGTGGGCCCAGCGGTTGGTATAAACCGTTCGCGGAGATAGTAAATAAAGAAAATGTTTCTTTAAATCATCTGGAAGTGTTCCATATGGATGAATGCCTAGATTGGCAAGGCTGTGAACTTCCCAGAGCTCATCCCTACTCATTTAGGGGATTCATGGAAAAATATTTTTATAATCCTATCACTGAAAAATTATCCGTCCAAAAGGAAAATCGTAATTGGTTAAACTCTAACAATGTTGAATATATAAAACAAAAAATTTTGGAGGCCCCGATAGATATTACATATGGCGGTTGGGGTCAAGATGGACATATAGCATATAATCAAACCAGGCGTCATCCATATATTCATATCACGCTAGATGACTTGCGCAATTCTACGGTAAGGGTACAGGAGAACAATATCGATACAATCCTTGCTCTTGCAAACAGAACTTTCGGTGCAGCTTATCAATTTGTTCCTCCAATGTCTGTTACCCTCGGAATTAAGGAATGTTTGTCAGCAAAAAAAGTGAGATTGTTCAGTGATACGGGTTCATGGAAGCAAACAGCTTTTAGAGTTGCAATTTTTGGACCTCTCACGCCTGAATACCCGATAACATTATTACAAGAACATCCAGATGCATTATTGACTGCTACACATGAAACCGCATCGCACCCAATCAGTCAAAATCCACAGTGGGATTTCGGTTTTAACAAAGAGAATAAAAACGGACTTGATATTGAAAAAGGTGAATAAATGAAATCGTTAAATGTTGACATTAGTCAGTGCAACTACAAAGTTATGATAGGCACCGGTGGAATTGGATCAGGAAAATTTTTCCTTCTTAATGGTAATCACACTCTTGGGAGAGAAGAAAGTCGCAGTGGAATTATATTAGATCAGAATGATTATTGTAAACTTCATATTATTTCCCATTATGTAAAGTCTCTTCTTGGAAATGATTTTAGTGTTTTACCTATCGGAAATATTGGGAATGATGATGTTGGAATAAAATTATTACAGGAAATGAATGAAGTTGGATTAAATACATCATATGTAAAAACAGTGTTTAATAAACCGACTTTATTTTCATTTTGTTTCATGTATCCCGATAATAGCGGAGGCAATATGACAACCGATGATTCTGCAAGCTCCGTTGTAGATGAAGCCTCTGTTAAACAAGCTAAAATTGAATTTACAAATTATGCCGGCAAAGGAATCGTTTTAGCAGCACCGGAAGTGCCGTTAAAAGCCAGGGAGGAATTGTTAAAATACGGTTCTGATCATAATTTCTATCGCGTGGCATCTTTCACATCCGAAGAAATGGAAACTGTGATGAATTCATTAATGCTTAAAGATGTTGACTTGCTCGCAATTAATCTTAATGAGGCTGCACATGCCGCAAATTTAGATCCCGAAAAGGCGGATCCCATGACTATAGTTAATGCATCTATGGATTCTGTTAGGCTTATCAACCCTAAAATTAATATATCTATCACACATGGGAAATCCGGAAGTTGGATTTTGGATGATTCGGAAATTTCACACTTGCCTTCTCTTGTTCTTGATGTAATCAATACTGCCGGAGCGGGAGACGCATTTTTATCAGGATTAATTTCTGGTATAGTGGCTGGACTATCTTTACAGGAATCTCAACAACTTGGCACATTAGTCGGCGGAGCTTCAGTATCCTCTCCCCATACTATTAATAAGGAAATTGACAGGAAAATTCTAAATGAACTATCAAAAAAAGCGCCCTTTTCAATATCAAAAAATATTCAAACTCTATTGGAGGTATAAATGAGCATTATTATGAGAATAATTCAGCAGTTCGATGCAGCAAAAGAAAAAGAATTTATGGATTTGGAAAAGAAGTTCGCAGAGCTGGAAATGAGTCGCGAGGATTATCCTAAAGGGACAAGATTAAATCCTATTTCGGCTGCTGAACCTTGCAATACTCTAATTTGGGAACATGAATTTCCCGACATTCAAACTGCGTACGAAACTTTAGATTTCTTTAGCGGCGATTCCTCGCACGAAGAATTACTGGCGCAGCAGCTGCCGTTTTTTAAACAAGCAAAAATTGAATTTTATAAAAAGCTTACTTTTTGAGAAATATTGATATATAGTATTTAAACTTTCTACTCAACAAGGAACTATCATAAATGAATTATAAAAATCAATGTTTAATTAAGCCGAATTATTACTTCCCTCACCTTTTGTTTTTATTTGCCGTTATATTTTTTAGTGGATGTCAGCAAGACAATTACAATATGGGGGATTTCTATAAAGTTGAAAAAATTGATGCTCATGTTCATTTAAATTCAAGTAATTCTTCCTGGATTGATTTGGCAAAAGAAGATAATTTCAAACTTCTATCTATCAACGTTGACTATTCGGATTTCAATAATGTTGAAGAACAGTATAAGTTTGCATTAAAACATTTAAAAGAAAATCCAGCTGTATTTGCTTTTGCATCAACTTTTTATATGACAGGCTGGGATGACTCAACTTGGGTTGATAACGTTATCAGTCATCTGGATTCTACAGTTGGTGACGGAGCAGCTGCAGTTAAAATGTGGAAAAATATCGGAATGGAATTTAATGATAAAGATGGCAAGCCAGTCATGATAGACAATCCGAGATTTGATCCGATAATTAACCATATCAAAAAAATGGGTGTTGTTCTTATAGGACATTTGGGTGAACCAAAAGATTGCTGGCTTCCTGTAAATGAAATGATAAATAATGATATAAAGGAATATTTTACGAATCATCCTCAATATCATATGTACCTGCATCCTGAGCTGCCATCTTATGAAGACCAGATTAACGCGCGTAATAAAATGTTAGATAAACATAAAGACATTCCATTCATGGGTGCGCATATAGGAAGTCTGGAATGGAGTCTGGCTGAGCTTGGACATTTTTTTGATAATTATGAGAATGCTGTTGTGGACTTAGGAGCAAGGATGGGTTACATGCAGTACCATGCTGCAATCAATTGGGAAGATACCCGTAATTTTTGTATCAAGTATAGTGATAGAATTTTATACGCAACAGATAATGTTCAGGCATCAGACGATGATCCTAAATCTTTTAGGGAAGGGGCACATAAAAAGTGGATATCCGATTGGAAATTTTTTGTCACAGATTCAACAATGCAATCGAAGGATATAGATACGTCTTTCAAAGGTTTAGCCTTACCAAGAAATGTAATTAATAAAATTTACAGGGAAAATGCTGTAAAGCTTTTTCAGAAAGCTTGGCGATAATTTTATGCCTAAACTAGATCACGTTGCTTTGGAAGTTTCAAATCTCGATATATCCATTGAATTTTACACTAATAAATTAGGCTTTTCATTTGTGTCCAGAGATATCGATGAAAAAGAACATGAGGAATATTGCTACCTGGAGTCGAACGGATTTTCTTTAGAACTTTTATTAGATCTTGATAATATTGAACCCTCAGCTAAAGAAATTAAGCGTCCGTACTGCCCGCACATTTGTTTTGCTACAGATGACATGGATAAAACACTAGCAGAACTTCAATCGAAAAACATAAAAATTATTCATGGTCCATTGGTTATAGAAGGTGAAGCGACTTGGGTATATTTTGCCGATCCTGATTTTAATGTCCTTGAGTACATCCAGAGGTATTAGATAAATTGAAATTTTAGGTGAACAAACTAAAGGATGGAGCATGGTTAAAAGTTTTTTGTATTTCATTTTTTTCTTAATAATAGTCTGTACTGGTTCGATCTATTCTCAAAATTCCGATTTTCTGAAAATTAATGGTAATGAGATCTGTATTGAATTTGATAATCAACTATATAGCCGTGTAATATCCAAAATTAACAATCATAATACTATCCTTAGTGATTTTAGACCTTCAGAATTTGTTGAAGTTGATGGAATTATAATTAATAATTTTAAGATGGAAAGCTATTCTACTTCACCTATATCAGATGAAATAGGAAAAGGTAAACAATATAAAATAATTGCATTATCAAACATTCTAAAAAAAATTATAATAATTACAAGTTATAATGACTTTCCAACAATGCTTTTCTTTCAGGTGATCTACGAAAACATAAGCGACGGTGATTTAGAGGTTGAAAGCTGGACTAATAATAATTATGCTATAGATGTCATGGAAGTGGTGAATGATTCACCTTCATTTTGGTCTTATTTGCCCGGCTCATACGGATGGGAGCATAATTGGGTTCAACCCATAAACAAAGGATTTGAATTAGAAAATTATATGGGGATGAATCATATAGACTACGGCGGCGGTACTCCCGTAATTGATGTATGGCGTCCTGATGTTGGTTTAGCTGTTGGTCATGTTGAGCTTGTTCCCAAATTAGTCTCACTTCCGGTTTCTATGCAAACTGATAGCGAGGCCACCCTTGCAGTAACTTATAAGAGTTCCAAAGTTTTACATCCGAAAGAGACTCTATCAACATTTAAAACATTCGTGTCCGTTCATAAAGGAGATCATTATAAGACTCTATCCGAGTACAGCAAATTTATGGTTGCCCGGGGAATTAAATTTAAAGAAGCTCCTGAAACAGCATATGAAACAATTTGGTGTTCGTGGGGCTATGAAAAAGATTTTTCGCTTCAGAATATATATGAAACAGTACCGAAGATTCAAGAATTGGGAATTGAGTGGATTGTGCTGGATTACGGGTGGGATACGGGTGTGGGAGATAATCAACTTAATGTAGATAAATTCCCGAATGGCGATTCAGATATGAAAGCATTTGTGGATAGCATTCACACTCTTGGCAGTAAAGCAAAACTTTGGTGGATGCCTATATCTGTTGAGCCGGGGACAGATTTATATAAAAACCATTCTGAGTATGTTTTGCTGGATAAAAATAATTCCCCCGTAAATATTGAATTTTTTAAATCGTTTTTCTTATGTCCGGCTGTAGCAGAAGTGAAAATAATGACTCGTGATTTAGTAATTAAAGCCATGCAGGACTGGGAATATGATGGATTTAAGATAGACGGAAATCACCTCAATTCTGTTCCTCTCTGCTATAATGCCGAACATCATCATTCTAAACCTGAGGAATCCGTAGAAGCCTTACCAGGACTTTTCAAGTTGATTTATGAAACAGCGCTTAGTATTAAATCTGATGCGGTAGTAGAAATATGCCCATGCGGTACTAATTATTCCTTTTATATTTTACCTTATATGAATCAAGCTGTATCCTCGGACCCTCAAAGTTCCTGGCAAATAAGATTAAAAGGTAAAACAATCAAAGCTCTTACCGGATCAAAGGTTGCTTATTATGGAGATCATGTGGAGTTGAGTGATGGAAAAACTGATTTTGCCTCAACAGTCGGAATAGGTGGTGTTATTGGAACAAAATTCATATGGCCCGAAGGCGCTCATGTGAACATTGAGACCGGCGATATTTCACTCACTGCTCAAAAAGAAAAAGAATGGAAGAAATGGATAGATATTTATAATGATAAGATGCTTTCAAAAGAAAATTATCTTGGCGAATTATACGATATTGGTTTTGATCGCCCTGAAGCACACGTTATTCAGAAAGGTGACACATTATATTATGCATTCTATGCTGAGGAGTTTAACGGTACTCTTGAATTACGTGGATTGGATCATAATAAGAATTATCAATTATACGATTACGTAAATAATATTGATTTCGGAGTAATATCGGGTTCTCACAAAAAAGTGAACGCTTCGTTTAAACAATACAAATTAATTAAGGCAGCGCCCGTAAATAAATAATTTAAATAACTATAAATTAATTTTATATGGAGTATCAAATGATTAAATCTAAAGTAGGATTTGTTGTTTATGGAGTTCATAAAGATGGTCTTCAGGATCCAATGGGAACTCCTTTCATTGATGATGAACTAGTGAAGAATGCCAGGAAGGCTCTTAGTGATGCAGGATTAGAGTTGGTAGAACACGACTTAGTTATTGCATCTAAAACAGAAGCTAAAGAATGTTTAGCTAAATATAAAAAAATGGATGATATTGACGCAGTAATTCTATTTTCAGGAACCTGGGTTTGGGCTTCTCATTTAATTGGACCTATAAGAGATTTTGCCACATCGGGAAAAGGTATAGTTCTTTGGACTAATCCTGGTTCTCAAGGCTGGAGACCTGTAGGCGGACTGGTGATGCAGGGAGCATTGAAGGAAGTTGGTATAAAACACCGTTTTGTTTATGGAGATTATAATGATCCTATTGAAATAAATAAAATTGTGTCTTATTGCAGAGCCAGTGCTGAGAAGAGCAGACTCAATATGAGTACTATCGGCGTTTTTGGCGGCCGCGGTATGGGTCAGACATGCGGTGCTGCCGATCCCTCTCAATGGATGAAAATGTTCGGAATAGATATTGATTCCCGGGATACAACGGATCTGTTAAATACGGCAAAAAATGTTACAAAGGATGAAGTAATACAAGCCCGTACAGAAATACAACCATTTTTTGCAGAACCAATTCCTGACGATGAAACTTCGGAACGGTCAATCCGGGTTTACCTGGCACTTAAAAAAATAATGAAAAAAGAAAACTGGTCTACATATACTATCCAGTCTTTTCCGGGGCTTGGCGATGACTACAGTGCTACCTGCTTTGCCCAAAGTATGATGTTAAATGACGGAATCGGAACGTCGACCCTTTCAGATTTTAATACATTGTTGACTTCTAAAATCCTGACTGATTTGAGCGATGATCCAATTTACTACGGCGATTTGCAGCACATCGACAAATCGAACAATGAAATTAAAATTATAGGAGATGGCGCCTGCCCACCTTCTTTAGCTGG
>BS_KBA_SWE02_21mDRAFT_10000425_pt1 | contig 15732 bp, 15 predicted proteins | sample BalSeasSWE02_21m_FD_9196 | JGI IMG/M metagenome (IMG submission 9196)
GCGAAGAAGGGTGTTAGCAATAGACTAGTGAGAAGCCCTGCCTACCGGGAGGCAGTTTTTCCTAATAAAGAGGCTTTTTTTGTTTAAAGTTGTTTCTTCTCAAATTCGTCAAGTTGTCAATTTTTTTTGCCTAAAAAAGACTCCCTGTTAATCTTAAAATAATGAAACTAAACGTCCTAAACACAATGAATAAACATAAAACAAATAACAAAGGACTATGTGGTATCACATGCAGATTACCCTATTTAAAATCGAGGAAACAGTTCTCTATAGTATTATTATATAATGATTTCCTTCTATAGATCGTAAGTGAGTTACTAAGTCATTGTAATATGCAGACAACTCAGGAACATTATGGTAAGAAAGAGTGTAGAGATGGAGCGGTTGAGAAAATAAATTAAATGAAGTAAAAACCCTCATTATTTTTAAGTAATGAGGGTTTAGATTGTGTAGGTTCGTAGGAAAAAAAGAGCCTTTTTAAAAGAATTTTAGTCGCCACTCATATTAGCATCATATACCCATATTTCGTCCCAAGAGTTTTTAAAGGTTGTATCATACAAATCCTGCTGATTTTGATATGAGTCTTTGCCATTTACTTTATTAAAGTTTTCTTCCCAATTTACATCTCTATCAAAATCGGCCCAATTCGGACTAAAACTAAAAGTCGCGATGTGTCGACCAAGATCTCCTTGTCTAAACTCGTTATAATAAACTCCCCACGGGTTTACACCTGCTAAAGCTTTTACCGTTTTACTTACTCTTTCAAAGAAGGTTTCGATACCTGGTGTTGGTCCATCCGCAACTTCATAATATCTAACAAACAAAATTGGATATTTAGAATTGTTGCCATCTAACATGTCTGTATTATTTAGCTTCTTATTAGATTTCCAATACTCCGTTGTGATAGTTTTCTTAATGTAAGGCGATACATTATCTCTCCAGTCTTCGTCATGGCCCCCTGCTGCAGGTCGTGTATCTAAATCGGGATAGGTTAAAGCACCCATTTCCCAAATTATATTTCCGGCGTTAGGCCCTGTGGTAATATTATAAACTGTAGCCTTATGGGGTCCAGCCGAACCCGAAATTGAAACTTCAATGGAAGAAGATTATAATGAATTATTTGGTTGGGGTACTTGGACTGAAGACCTAAATAATTTTGACGCTTCATTAGAAATCTATGGTGAATTTACAGAAACCATGGTACTCGTACCTGAAATGTCTACTGGTATGATGAAATAGCCAATATTAGTAGAGATTAAAAGGGTTATCAAAAGCTTCTCCGAATTCGATATACTTAGTACTATCGATTTGGAGGGGCTTTTTATGTTAAACATCACTTTAAAAGCTTTAAGGCTATCTTTATAACTGTCTGTAAAACACAGTGTTTTGTTAGGTCATGTAAGGTTTTATCACTACTTTTAATTGTCTTCTAAATAGTGAATTATGAAAAAATCACTGCTATCACTGCTATTCTTCCTCTTATTAATACCTCAATTACACAGTCAAGACAAAGAAAAAAAAGGCAAAGTATATGTTGTCTGGGTTACTAAGATGGATGGTTCAGAGGAAAAAGGATTCTTTTATGAAGCTAATGAGGACGGAATCGCCATTAATAAAAGTAAAACATTGAATGAATCAAATCTAATATTGGTTGAAGTGGCCAATATTAATACGATAAAAATACGTAGAAGGGGAGCAGTAGGAAAAGGGGCTGGGATTGGCCTTTTAGCTGGAGCGGGACTTGGAATCATAACAGGTTACGCCAGCGGTGATGATCCTGAAGGATTTTTTTCAGCTAGTAAAGAAGATAAGGCTGTATTTTTAGGGGTGTCTCTAGGATTACTCGGTTCTGGTCTTGGAGCTGTAATTGGAACTACTAGAAAGAAAATAGTAATTAATGGTGGTATTAACACTTACGAGTTTCATCTAGAATTACTTAAGTCTTATTCGCTCATAAAGAACTGATCTGCCTAATTATTTAAGTTCGTTTAAGTAGACAAACCGATGAAGATTTTAACCGATAAGGCGGATGGGTCCTGCCTGCATACCTTCGGCATGTAAACCAGCAGGCAGTTTTTTTTGTTTCTAGTAGTTTCTTCCTATTTAAGTCATTTTTCATATCTCTTTTAATATAAATTGATTAAATTTATGTGGATATTAACCAATTAAATTGATAATTATGGATTATAAGAAAACGATTATTCGACTTTTTGTTAGCTTGATAGTATCACCAATAATTGTATACTTGTTTTTATGGGTTGCTAAATTAGCAGGTTCTACCTATGACATGACTCATGGTGAAACGTTTATTATTTGGCTGCTTATGGCGATCGTAATTAATCTTTCAATAATTAATAAAAGCAATAGCTAATAACAAAATTGGGAGTTTAGAAAAAGCTCGATGAAAAGCCTTTCCTAATGGAGAGGCTTTCTTGTTGATGAAGGAGTATGTTTTTACTACATATTAATTATTAGTAAGCAAAGATGAGCGAATCACAACTGTTTTTTTATAAGTTTCTCGACAACTCAAATACAGGATTTCGTTTATTTGGCATTTGATCCAAAAATTATTTTAGTAGCTTTATAAACTTCTAAAAAAGCAACTTAATGTCCAATTCAAATCCTAAAATATTTATTGTTGATGATGATTCTTTTTTATCGGAGATGTTAACCGATTATTTGATGGATCAACATCCAAATTTTTATATTTCAACTTTTCTTACTGGGGAAGCCTGCCTTAAAAATTTGCATGAAAATCCGGCGATAATTATTTTGGATTATCATTTAAATTCGAAAGAAAAGGATGCTGCAAATGGGATTGATATATTAAAGGAAATTAAAAGACGAAATAAAACAGTAACGGTTATTATGCTTTCTGGGCAACAAAGCTATGGGACAGCTGCACAAACGATAGGGTATGGGGCGATGCATTATGTGTTAAAAGGGCAAGATGCTTTTGGAGAGATTGACAATCTAATTGAAGCGAATATTTAATCTTACTATTTTATGGTCGATTTATCTTTTTTAGAAAAGATTACTAAAGGAGATAAGGTTAGAATAAAAATACATCACCATGCATCTTACTATAGCTCCGGAAGTAATTATAAGTATGAGTAAAAACATTGAAGATAAAAATTGGACGGAGTTGGCTATAAATGCTCATTCACTGAAACCTCAAGCCGATTAAATGGAAATTGAAACCTTAAAAGAGTTGCCCATCGAAATCGAATATAGCGCGCTAGAAGGTCAATACAATCAACTAAAAAGTTTGTCTAATATTTGCCTAGATATACATAAAAAAGCAGTTGTTATTTAAAATGACAAGTTCAATAAAGTGCTTAATGTGGTATCGATCAAACGGTCAAGCCATTGATCGAAAGGTAGTTTGCCGTTCGATATGCCATTCGGACAATTGCTTTTTAATCTTAAGTAATTAAGGCTACATTTGAGTATAGACTGGATAAATTACCTTTTAATACTTTTTAAAGATGCCACTAAATTGGAATACTACTATTATTAATCCCAAAGACTTAATTCATATTTCAAGAGGTGATGACAAAGTCATTTATAAGTACTTAAAACAATTTAAGGAGTTAATTCCTCCACGGATTGAAAGTTTAAATGAGAGTTTGAAAGCCGGAGATAGAAGAAGAGTCCGCCAGCTATTACATCAAATGAGCCCACAATTACAGTTTTTTGGAATTAAAGATATCGTACAACCCATTCGGCGATTGGAACATGAATATGATACGATACCCTTTGAAGAATTAAGCTTATTAGTCGATTCAATTATCATTAAACTGAATCTTGCGATTAAAGATGTAGATTTAACATTGAAAGAAAATTTCTAACAACCAATATTATGCAAAAAAGGCAACTGATTTTTGTAATTACTTTTTTTGGAATTATTTTAACCTCAATTGGACAAACATCTGTGAGTATTAATAAGGATTCTTTATTAATGATCTGGAATGACCAGAGCAAGCCAGATTCGATTCGATTAGGAGCTATTCAAGAAATTGCATATCAGAATTTCAGATATAAAAATCCCGATAGTTCATTTTACTATGCACAATTGCAATATGACTTTGCAGAATCCATTGATAATAAAAAGGCAATGATTCTTGCTTTAAATACACAGGGAGATTCTTATTTGATAAAAGGAGACCCGGATAAGGCATATGATATTTTAATTCGAGGACTAAATATTTCTGAGGAGATTGACGATAAAGAACTCAAATTAAAAACTTTAGGTAATATAACAAGGGTGTTTCAGACAAAAGGGGAAATAGACAAAGCCCTCGAATATAGTTTTCAGTTATTGAAAATTAGTGAAGAACTAGAAGGTAAAGAAGGAGTCGGAAAAAGTTTAGTAAGCATTGGAGAATTATACGTAGGAAAAGGGGATTTAGTATTAGGTCTGGAATACCTTAATCGATCTAAAAAAATCTTTGAAGAAATTGAAAGTTTTTACTCTTTGTCAAGGGTACGATCTATAATTGCAGGTGTTTACTTAAATCAAGGATATAAAGAAAAAGCTCTTGAGGTCGTTCTCGAAAATGCAACTTATTTTGAAAAGACTGGAAATGAATCGCTTATTGCTGGTTCTTTATCAAATTTGGGAAGCATATATTCAGATTTAGGGGAAAATAAAAAAGCGTTGGAGAATTTTGAAAAAGCGTTGCAGTTATTTGAAAAAACAGGAAATAAACCTTATGTAGCTCGACTTTTTCAGAACATTGGACGCATATATCAACTGGAAGGCGATCTGGAACGCTCCTCAGAATACTTTACTAAAAGTTTAATATTATCTGAAGAATTTAAAGACAAAAGGGCAGTTGCAAGTGCAAAAATGGCTCTTGGAATTATAATGTCGGCTCAAGGGAATCACGATAAAGCAATCTCATACGGTAAAGATGCTTTAGCGTTAACTCAGGAAATGAAAAATCCTAACGGGATAAAAAATGCATCAGGAAACCTTGTAATTAGTTATAAGGCTACTGGTAGATATAAAGAAGCACTTGAGATGAATGAGCTATATTTTCAGATGAGAGACAGTTTGGAAAGTGAAGAAAATCAAAAGGCAATTATTCAAATGCAGGTGAAATCTGACTATGAAAAACAAAAGGCTCTAGATGATTTAGAAAATGAAAAGGAGGTGGCCATTGAAACACAAAAAGCAAGGACTCTAAAGCTAGTATCAATTTCTATTGGGATAGGGTTATTATTAATTTCGTTTTTGGCGTTCGTTATTTATAATCGCCTTAAAGTTACTCGACAACAGAAAGCTATAATTGAAGAACAAAAGAAGAAAGTAGAGCAATCTGAAAAATATAAAGAGCAGTTCTTAGCCAATATGAGTCATGAAATCAGAACCCCCATGCATGCTATTTCTGGAATGGTCAAAATCCTAGATCGGAATCCGCATCCACCTGCTCAAAATGTATATCTCAAAGCAATACGGACAAGTTCTGAAAATTTGGTGGTCATTCTTAATGATGTACTTGATCTTTCAAAAATAGAGGCAGGGAAATTGGATATTGAAAGTATTCCAATGAGTCCATTAGCAGTCATGGAAAATGTAGTTCAAATATTGAAATATAAAGCGGAAGAAAAGGGCTTGACTTTAACCTACCAAGTTGCAGATGATGTCCCTTCTTTGGTTATGGGAGACCCTACTCGTTTAAACCAGATTTTAATAAATCTTGCCGGAAATGCGATCAAGTTTACGGAAAAAGGAAAGGTTGAAATCTCGTTGAACGTTGAGAATGAAAAACTTCGATTTAGTATAAAAGATACAGGTATAGGAATTTCAAAGGATAAACAGGATAGTATCTTTGGTGCTTTTGAACAGGCAAATGCGTTTACTTCTCGTTACTATGGTGGTACAGGGCTTGGTCTGAGCATATCAAAGCAATTGGTGCAATTGCAACTCGGAAAAATATGGGTGGAAAGTGAAGAAGGTCGGGGAAGTACTTTTTATGCAGAACTACCATTCGTAATCGCCTTAGATAATGCGGTTGGTCAGGATCTAATTTCAGAAGAAAACCTAAAAATAATGTCAGATTCGCTCAATGGTATACGTATCCTCTTGGCTGAAGACAATCCTTTCAACCAAATGATTGCACAAGATGATTTGTCCTATTATTTAAAAGATGTAAAAATTGAAACGGTGGAAAATGGTACATTGGCTGTAGAGAAATTCAAAACAGCTAACTATGATCTTATTCTTATGGATGTACAAATGCCAGGAATGAATGGCTTCGATGCTGCCAAAAAAATTAGGGAATTTGAAAAACAGGAAGGTAGAACAATTGCGACACCTATTATTGCGATGACTGCTAGTTTGCTGAAAACAGAAATTGATAGCTGCTATGACGCAGGCATGGACAATTATATTCCGAAGCCCTATACCATGATAGAATTAATTGGCCCTATTTTTAAGGAATTAAGAGGATAGTTTATGAATTCAGAGAAAATAAAATGCCTAATTATTGATGATGATGCTTTCATAAGGGAGCTGCTTCAAGATAAGTTGGATCAATATTTTCCGAACGTAAAGGTGCTTTCAACTGCTTGCACTGGTCATGAAGGCTTACAAAAAATAGCAGCTTATCAGCCCGAGCTTATTTTCCTTGATGTTGAAATGACCGATATGACCGGCTTCGAAATGCTGGCTCAGCTCGCCACTATTAATTTTCAAACTATTTTTATTACCTCATATAGTCACTATGCCATCAAAGCAATTCGCTTTAATGCATTAGATTATTTACTGAAACCATTGGATCTAGGGGAATTAAAAAAAGCAATTAATAGGTATAAAAGTCATATTAGAACAGGACCTCATAAAGAAAACATGGCACTGGCTATTCGAAATATGTCTTCTAAGAATGTGGCAGATCATATGTTGGTATTAAAAACTCAAGACGGTGACTTAAGGTTAGTGTTAAAAGATATTATACACATTGAAGGCGACAGAAATTATAGTTATTTATATTTAAGGAATGGCGCAAAGAAACTAGTCACTAAGACCCTAATCGAATTGGAAGAATTACTAGATTCCAAAGGATTTTATAGATGCCATCGATCTCACATTCTAAATCGAGGGCATATTATTGAGCAATCTAACGGATTTTCGGTGCTGCTGTCGGATGAGACTAAGCTTCCTGTATCGAGAAGAAAAAGAAAATCTTTTCTTCAGTGGTTCGAAACCAATCTAGACTCAAACGAATAATTTCAATTTTTATAAGGCCTATTAAATTTTTGTAAATTTCTCTCTCTCACTATTAAGGCAATTACCATTAAATCAACCGTTTGATCAACGATTCTGCCTTTAGATAAAGGATGCTACCGTTAGATAGATATATCTTTTTAAACCTCGAATGCCTATCTACATTTATACCAAGCAATAGTGCTTTATACTAATCAAAATATATTTATTATGAAAAAATTAATCTTTTTAATGTCCTTAGGACTTATCTTATTTACATCCTGTAGTAAAGATGAAAGCAATGATCTAACAGTAGAACAAACAGCCGATTCAATATATCTTTATAGCGAATCCAATGGTAGAATTACCTGGGAATCTATCAATCCAAATAATCTAACAGGACAGTCAACAGTTCCAACTGAGATGAACAGAGGTAACAGTGCACATACGCATGGTGATTATTACAGCACTTCCGGAGGAACAACTATTTCTTGGTCGGGTACAGAAAATAATGGCGGCACCCATGGAAGTGCTTTTCTTAGAATGGGCCCAAGTGAATTAACATTAGAAACCGAGTGTATAATGGTAGAAGGAAATGCGGCTGTATATGGGGGGATAATAACCGAAGTAACAAATCCAAGCGGACCTCTTGCAATTGGATCGTATGTTTTCTTTCGAGTGACAGATAATGGTCAAGGCAACAATGCTGACCCTGATCAGTTTAATAGTGCAATACTCGTTTCTCCAAATAATCTTTGTGGCGTGGCTACTCCAAGTTGGTTCCTTTGGGCCTATTTTGCAGAAAATGATGTATTAGCACCTGGAAGTGTTAAGGTAAATAACTAGATTGAATCGTTTTCTAGTAGTACTTACTTTGAAAATATAAATAAAAGTGTAGTAATTAAGATGATAATAATTACTACACTTTACTAATTTAAAAAACACTAATTGCAAATAGGTCTTTAAGCCTACTTCCCGCCCATTGCTCGTAAATCTGCTAAACAAAGTGGGTCAAATTCTAAAACACTATGCCTTTGAAGCATCTCAACTAATTTTAAATTCGCCTGTCTACTATTCACATCTGGCTGAAAAAACATTAAACAATTCTCTATTTTACAATGACCTTTCTCAGGATTTTCGTGTTCTCCGGCTCCATGGATATCGTCATTGTTCAAATTTACCATGCCTAATAAATGGCCAAATTCATGCTTCAGAATGTTTAATTCCACACTTGCATAATCCACGGGATTCTCATCTGCTACTTCTTGAATTGGAACTTTTCCGAGATATAAGGATGTATTATTATAAGCTATTCCTAATGAATTTGATTCACCAATTACGCGTAAATTAACATTAAAGCACCATACAGCAATTTTATTTTCAGTTCTAAATTGGGTACGATATTGTTCTTCAATGTCAGATAACTGATCAAGAGTCAAACTATCTTGAGTTGGAGCCGGAATAATAGTCTCAACATAATTTATTCCACCACTTTTATGGATTCTCTCGTTTAAAAAAGTCATAAAACTATCCAATGTCGACTGGGTAGGTCTATTTCCGGCAACATAGGCCAACTCAATGGTTAGGCTTGTATAAGTGTTTTCAGTCAATAATTCGATATTTGATGCACCTGTATTTAGCCGTTCCGCGTCAAAAGGATCTACTACTACTTCTTCGATAATTGCTTCATCATCATCCTTATTACAGTTTACAAAAAAAAAGCTGGCAAAAAACAGCAAAGCAAGAGGTATAAATAATTTTTTCATAATTTTTGGTTATTATTAATTAGTTAAGGTTAGAATAAATTAAGAATTAATTCATCCATGGTTTTTGTAAACATAAACATTTTTTTTTTAAACAAAACTTTTAATTTTCAATGAAAATCATCAAAAATGAATCGTAGCAAACGTACACTTATTTATAGTTAGGAATTCGTTACTCTTTTACAGCTTAACTATTAAAACATTTTTATCTACTTTTAAATTACACTAATCGTTAGCTCTCAAAACAAAAGTTGTTTGATAGAAGTGCACTGTTTTGTGGGAATCACTAGGCAGGGTTAACAATCCAATAAATTGGATTAAATTTTAGCATTATTGTAGTAACAAACACAGACGATTTAAAAGGGCTAAAGCCTCTTAAATAGACTTGTTTATTTATTAAAAAAATATGGAATCCATTAATTAATCATAAGAACAGATTCGTTTCAGGCCAAATGAGTGGTCACTATACGCATCTATTTATAAAAAATAACTAAAACTAAACCAAAAATGAGAGTAACGACATTACTTTATTTTACCCTTCTTCTAATTCTATTTACTTTTTTATCATGTAATTCTGAAAAAGCCAAGCAAACTGATTTTGAATCTAAATTTGTTCCTGATGACAAGGAGCTATACGACGCAATTGTGCTAATGGACAAGGAATATTTCGATGCATACAATAGCTGTGATTTGGAAAAACAGGCCTCGATTTATTCTGAAAATATTGAATTTTACCACGATAAAGGCGGATTAATGACTTCAAAGCAAGACCTTATCGATGCTCTAGAAAAGAATATATGTGGAAAGGTTACTAGAGAACTGGTAGAAGGTAGTATTGAGGTATATCCTATTAAGGACTTCGGAGCTATCCAAATTGGCTTACACAAATTTCACAATAAATTAGAACCGGATGCACCTTCAAATCCAAGTAAGTTTATCGTTATTTGGCAGAATGAAAATGATAAATGGAAGATTTCTAGAGTGATAAGTCTTCATTGATAAAAGTTTATTAACCTGTGGCTGGGAATAGAAAAAAATTATTGCGTTTAGATCGATTTAAAAGGTATTTCAATTGCCGTGATTTATTTAGGATATCGTTTTAACACTCCTGGTTTTATTGAAAAACTCTATAATTGGTTTGCTAGAACATTTGGAATCTAATTCTATTTTTTATAGACTTCTCGCATTATACTAAATTGCTTTCAGAATACGATGTTCTTTTTTATTACCAAATAGATGAAGAATTTGAATAAATATTTCAGAAATAAATTAAGTAACTTCGTTCGTGCTCTAGTCTCAAATTCTATTTTAACATTAGTATTGAAATAATTCTATTAAATTTACCTCCATCACAATTTTAGTTGTGATATTAATTATGGCAACGCGAAATTACGAAGGCAAGAAATTTGAGATAAATACTTCCAATAGAATTGTGGATGCCCTTACTATTGAAGAAGCTTTGCAAATAAATATCAATAACGTTCCCTATACAGTTTCGATGCGAACTCCCGGAGAGGATAAGAGCTTCGTTCGTGGATTATTGCATTCTGAAGGAGTCATGAGCGATATAGATTTTCTTCCCGATATGGTTTTTAAAAAGGAAAGTGAAGATGGCATAGTTGCCATTATTGATGTCTCAATTCCTGAAGATAAATTAGGGGAGGGCTATTCGAATAGCAGGAGCCTATTGTCTGTTTCTTCCTGCGGAATTTGCGGTAAAACAGAACTTGGAGATCTTGCTTTTACTGGAAAACATATAGATGATACTCAGAAAATCGATATTAATCTGATTCACCAATTATTTGATAAGATGAAAACGAAGCAACACGATTTTAAGCAATCGGGTGGGACACATGCTGCTGCCGCTTTTTCTATTGAAGGTGAATTGCTTTGTTCGATGGAAGATATTGGTAGGCATAATGCAGTTGACAAAGTAGTGGGGGAATTAATAACTTTAAAAAAGCTCAATCAGGCTAAAATAATTACGGTAAGTGGACGAATTTCGTATGAAATAGTTATTAAATGCTTTAAAGCACGGATTCCTTTTTTGGCAGCAGTTTCGGCACCATCCTCCTTGGCAGTTGATTATGCAAAAGAATTGGGAATTACACTTTTTGCCTTTTGCAGAGATAAAAGAGCCACTTGCTATTCCAATCCTCAACGTACAAAAACAAGCGAATCATCACAAAAGCTCAAAACTAAGGTCAGTTAAATAGATATGTCAGATAATTTAAGTGAATTACTAGGTAGAAAAGGACCTGAAGATGGTTTCTTCAGTAAATTAGGAGAATTGGCGAAACCAACTGGCTCGCCCGATGATGTGGCCATGGCAGAATTGGCTAAAGAATTTTTAGTAGGCAAAGCCAATGCATTCGGGACTGCAAGTTTTTATGATTTTTTAAAACCTGAAAATAAAGGCAAAAAAGTATATGTGTGTAACGGAACCGCTTGTGTGTGTGCCGGAACACAAGAAAAAGTAATTGAAGAGCTTAAAACTGAATTTAAGCAAGATGAGATTGGACATATGACTTGTTTAGGTAGATGTCATGAAAATTCTGCTTTTCATTATAATGGAAAGAATTATTCGGGAAGTGCTTCAAGAAATTTAAAGGCAATCCTTACTACTGAAAATAATTTGAACCAGGATTCATATAAGGTTAAATCCACGCGAGAACCCATTTTAACGAAAGTATTCACGAATATTTCAGAGTATTACAAACCATTTAGAGAAGCACTTAAGAAAGATTCCGAAGCTATTTTAACAGAAATAAAAACATCGAATGTACGAGGACGTGGTGGCGCGGGATTTCCAATGGGAATGAAACTGCAGTTCTGTCGAAATGTAGAAAATGACACAAAATTCATCATCTGTAACGCAGATGAAGGAGATCCAGGGGCATATTCAGATCGCTATCTCTTGGAACAAAGACCTCATTCTGTTTTATTTGGGATGCTAATTTCCGGATATGTTACCCATGCTAATTACGGGATTATTTATATTAGGGCCGAATATCCTGAAGCGGTTAAAATTGTACAAAAAGCCATCGACGAACTTCGAAATAATGCATTAATTGGAAAGAATATTGATGCTAGCGGTTTTGATTTTGATTTTAAAATTATTCAGGCTCAAGGATCCTATATCTGTGGGGAAGAAACAGCTTTAATAAACTCTATTGAAGGTCAGCGACCAGAAGTTAGGGTCCGTCCCCCTTTTCCTGCACAAAAAGGGTTGTTTAATAAACCAACTACCGTAAATAATGTTGAAACCTTAGCGGCTTTGCATTATATTATTTCCAATGGCGGCGAGGCTTGGAAACGAATTGGAACGGAGCGTTCTTCAGGGACAAAACTGGTTTGTTTGGACAGCTATTTCAATAATCCCGGTCTGTATGAAGTTGAAATGGGAACGAAACTTTCCGAAGTAATTAACAACTTGGGGGGTGGATTTAAATCTGAAGTAAAAGCGCTTCAAATTGGTGGCCCGTTGGGTGGCTTAGTGCCTATTTCGAAGATAGAAGATTTAACAATCGATTTCGAATCGTTTTCAAATTCTGGGTTTTTACTAGGACATGCTTCAATCGTTAGTATTCCGAAGGACTTCCCAATTATGAAACTGATTGAACATTTATTCGACTTCGCTTCATATGAAAGTTGTGGAAAATGTTTCCCTTGTAGATTAGGGACAAAAAGAGGTCAAGAATTGTCTGAAAGAGCCTTGAATTCAGATTATAAAATAGATAGAAAATTATTTACAGATTTACTAACTACTTTGGAACAGGGATCTTTGTGTGCACATGGTGGGGGAATTCCTTTACCCGTGCGAAATGCATTGCAATATTTTGATGACGAATTAAGACAATACTTCAATTAAAACTTAGAAGATGAAAACTGCCTACATCGATAACCAAGCGTTTGAAATAATTGAAGGGGAGACCATGTTGTCTTTTATTAGAAGGTATAAAGAGAAAAATCTGGTACCAACCTTATGTGATGCGCCTAATTTGGATCCTTTTGGTTCCTGCAGAATTTGTAGTGTTGAAGTTGCCTTGAACGAAAATGGTAGAGTAAAAACTATGGCATCTTGTCATTCTCCCGTGGCTGAAGGACAGTATATTTATACCAGTACCGAATCTGTAAAAGCCTTGCGAAAAAATATAATTGAACTAGTACTTACAGATCATCCTCTCGACTGCTTAACGTGTGAAGTCAATGGAAACTGCGAATTACAGACCGTTGCAGCACAGGTTGGAATTCGCAAAGTTCGCTATCCAGAAGGGGCTAATCATGGTTCTAAAACAAAGGATTTAAGTCATCCGTATATGACTTCAGATTTATCCAAATGCATCAATTGCTATCGTTGCGTTCGAGCCTGTGATGAAGTTCAAGGCGAGTTTGTCTTGAGTATGTCGGGAAGAGGTTTTGATTCACATATTATTAAAGGCTTGGACCAGACTTTTATGGATTCAGATTGCGTAAGTTGTGGAGCCTGTTCTCAGGCCTGTCCAACCTCAGCAATTTCGGATATATTTCAATCGAAGGCTATTTTAGCAACAAATAAAACGCGAACTATTTGTACCTATTGTGGTGTAGGATGTAATTTGGAAGTTTCAACAAGTAATGGTGAAATTTTAAGTATTCAGGCACCCTATGACGCAGAAGTGAATCAAGGACATACTTGCATCAAAGGACGTTTTGCTTTCAAGTTTTACGATCATCCGGAACGTTTGAATTCTCCTATGATAAAGCGAAATGGTGTGTTTGAAAAGGTTAGCTGGGATGAAGTTTATGAATATATTGCATCTAAATTAATCGCTTATAAGGAGGAATTTGGTCCCGATTCTATAGCTGGAATTTCTTCTGCAAGATGCACGAACGAGGAGAACTATTTAATGCAAAAATTTATTAGAGCCGTTGTTGGCACTAATAATATTGATGGTTGTGCTCGTGTTTGTCATTCACCAACAGCCCTAGGAATGCAGCGTACGTATGGTACCGGAGCGGCAACTAATTCTATTGATGATTTAAAAGACACTAATTGTATACTAGTGATTGGGGCAAACCCAACCGATGCACATCCCGTTACTGGCGCAAAATTAAAACAGTTCGCAATGAAATCGGGGAATGTTTCTATTGTTATTGATCCTAGGCGTACGGAACTTGCAAGATATGCAACACATCATATCCCACTAAGACCGGGAACTAATGTTGCTGTGTTGAATATGATGATGTATTATATTATTTCTGAAGGCCATGCCGATGCAAATTTTATCAATAACAGAACCGAAGGTTTTGAAGAATTCAAAAAAGAAATTTTAAGCATTGATTTAGATCATTTGGAAAGAGTATCGGGTGTAGATAGAAGCGTAATAAGGGATGCAGCTATAGCCTATGCCACGGCTCCAAATGCAATGTCATTTCACGGATTGGGAGTAACAGAACATTCCCAAGGAACCTTCACCGTTATGCAGATTGCAGATTTAGCATTATTAACTGGAAACATTGGAAGACGAGGCGTTGGAGTAAATCCATTAAGAGGGCAAAATAATGTGCAGGGTAGTGCCGATATGGGGGTCCAGCCTCATCAAGGTGCAGGATATATGGATATCACAAATGATGATGTGAATAGAAAGTATAATGCATTCTATGGTGTTGATGTACCAAAACAAATTGGGTATAAAATACCTGAAATGTTTGATGCTGCATTAGCAGGGAAATTAAAAGCAATTTGGATTATTGGGGAAGATATCGTTCAAACCGATCCAAATACTAAAAAGGTAATCAGAGCTATGGAAGCCACAGATCTTGTAATTGTGCAAGAATTGTTTATGACGGAAACCGCGAAATACGCTGATGTTATTTTACCCGGAGCTTCATTCCTTGAAAAGAGTGGAACCTTCACTAATGGCGAACGTCGAGTTCAGGCTGTGCGTAAGGTGGTGGAACCTGTTATTGGTTCGAAACCAGATGGGCAAATTATTATAGATATTATGAATAAAATGGGCTATGCACAGCCGGATTATACGCCAGATGGCATGCTTGAAGAAATTTCTCAAATTGTACCATTTTTCGCAGGTATAACCTGGGATAGATTGGGTAAAAATGGTTTACAATGGCCGGTGGCAAAAGATGGTACCGACACACAAATTTTACACCTAGTGGATTTTAAAAGAGGAAAGGGCCTATTTGAGTTTAAAGCCTGGGAAGAAACCAAAGAGTTAGTATCTCATGCAAAAGACTTCCCGTTTATTCTCACTACTAATAGGGAATTGGAACATTACAATTGTGGTGCAATGACCCGAAGAACTGCCAATGAGTTAATCCTCAAAGATGATTATTTAATGATCAATCCTGAAGATGCTAAGGAAAACCTTATTTCTGAAGGGGATTACGTTTGTGTTGAATCTCCACGAGGAAAGGTGGATGTAAAAGCCCGGATAACTGATGAAGTTAAAANAGGAATTTTAAGCACAACCTTTCATTTCCCTGAAATTATGATTAATAATTTAACAGGAGACATTCACGATTCAGAAGCTATGTGTCCAGAATATAAAGTTGTTGCGGTTAGAATACGAAAAAGTAAAGGGAAGTTTAAAAAACAATTAGTTTAATTAATAAGCCTCAGTGATTACTAAGGCTTATGTTTTTTAATCCATTTTAATAGCTCCTATACNGGCTTCCCATAATTGTTTATTAAGGTCTGAAACGGCACTAAGAATCAAATTGGCTCGCTGCTTCAACAATTGCCACTGAGCATCAAGT
>BS_KBA_SWE02_21mDRAFT_10000426_pt1 | contig 15731 bp, 16 predicted proteins | sample BalSeasSWE02_21m_FD_9196 | JGI IMG/M metagenome (IMG submission 9196)
GAATCAAGAATGGTATGATGCTGGTCTTTGCGCATTGTTTTTCCAGTTGGACTAAATTTTACATTTACCCACGGAAAACTATTGGTATTAATGATTGCTTTTTGCTTTTCCCACTCAGAATTATAAAGCACTTCAAGTCCTTCTTTGGGATAATCCATTTTTGAATAAACTTTAAATGGATCAATGGATAGTTTGATGAATAAAGCTTCTTCGATGATTTTATTTTTGATTCTTTCTTTCTTTTCCAATTGGTAAGTAAGAGTTTTAATTGTTTCAATTTTATCAAACATTTTATTAAGAATCTGATCCCCACTTATTTTAGTTAGGTCTTCAGCATAAACCAATGAAGTGATGGATAGGAATAAAACGAATATTGAGATGCTTATATAAGCCTTGAATTTGTTAATCATAATTTTTAGGATAAAGAATGTCCAAACATCGTTATTTTAATCACAAGAAACAAACCAGTTTGACTTAGGAATTGTTAAGATTAATTAAATTTTTTTATTTCAAACGATGAGATGATCAATGGATAAGAAAATCATTACAGCCAATACAAAATAATTGATCCGCATAAAGTAATAGAATGGATTGAATGGAGTATTATCCGTTTTTAGTAATCTAATGAAAATCCAAATGAGCCAAATACATGAAAGGAGTATGCCAATACTAACAATTACCGAATTGGTAATGCCAAAAAATGGGATCATCAAGGCTACGATAGTTGTGGAAAATGTCCAAATAAAGGTGATATTTTTTAATTGTCGTGGAGTATAGATTGAGGTAATACTAGGATAACCTGCTTTTTTATATTCTTCGCCATACTTAAGCATGAGTAGCCAAAAATGGGGTACTTGCCAGATGAAGAAGAAAAATCCAAGTATTAGCGCATGAGGATCTGCTAGACTTCCACCACCTGCAACCCAACCAACCAATGGAGGCAGCGCACCAATAANAGATCCTGGAACAACGGCAAAAGCTGTTTTTTTCTTTAAGGGGGTGTAGATGGCATTATACCAAATCATGGCCAATAGAGCCAATTGTAAACCCACAAAATTGGAGCCTATATATATTAAATAAGAGCCAATAATACCAATAATAAAAGCAAAAGCCAATGCGCCGTTGGCACTTATTCTGCCAGAAGGAATTGGACGATTTTGGGTACGTGTCATCAATGCATCTTTATCTTTTTCTTGATAATGATTGAGTGCTGATGAGGAGCAAGCCAATATAAAAATACCAATGGTTGGAATAATCAAACCTGTATCAAAAGCTCCATTAGCAAGCACATAACCCGTAATTGTTGTAAGTGCTACAGCAAATGTAATTCTGACTTTACTGAGTTCGAGAAATATTTTTAGGAGGCTCATTTATTTTAATGTTTTTATATATTCTATAATTTGATCCAATTGTTCATCACTTACAGTTTTTTCATACGAAATCATCAATCCTGGAGCATAACCTTTAACAAGATCTGCATTTGGATTATTTAATGAAGTTCGCATATAGTCGCGATCAACCGTTATCTCAACTTCTTCGCCATTCCGAATTACGATTTCTTGGCGTCCCCAAAGATCTTTGAAGCTAGGGCCAACGATTCTTGAACCATCTGTTGAGTGACAGCTTATACAGGCATTTTGTTTTAAGATTGCTAAGCCAGGATGGTCTTTAGAAATGCCAAGCTCTTTAGCAAACCATTCATTATAGTCTGATTCTTCTTTTACAATAAGTTTTGAGAGCATATATGAATGCTGAAGTCCACAATACTCGGCACAAAGAATATCATAATCGCCTAATTTTTGGGCGATAAACCACATGAAATTATTCTTACCAGGAACCACATCTTCTTTGATCCTAAAAGCTGGAACATAGAGGGAATGGATGACATCGTGTGAAACTAAATCTAATTTTACAGCTTTATTTATAGGAACAATTAAATTCTCCGAGCGTTTCCCGTTTTCATATTCAAATGACCAAGCCCACATTTGTGCGTGTGCTTTTACAATCATGGCGTCGTCGGGAACTTCGCGCATGGGTTTAAATCCAGCCCATCCATAATAAAACATGATAAGTACTAGAATAGTTGGGATGGCCGTCCATATTATTTCCAAACGATGATCGCCTTCAATATTGGTGGCGATTGGGTTTCGTTTTTTGCTGTAACGGATGACAAAATAAATCATCACAGCTGTAATTCCAATAAGGAAAAATAAAGAAATCCCAATGATTACAGCCATGGAGGTGTCAACCCCGTTTACAAAATTTGATGCTTCTGTGAACATATATCTTTACGGTTAATTTTTTATCTAGTTGAATAATCTATGATTGTAAGTAGCATGAAATTGACAAAAAGTAGCATCACGATACCAAGCATTATGCGGTAAATTTTCTTCTCAAATTTCAGATGCATATACCAATAAGCGACTAAGATGGCTTTAGTGGTTGCAATAGTTAATGCTGTAACTACTGTTAATGTTAGCAAACTGGCGTTGGCCACAGAAACTGCGACCGTCATAATGGTTAGGATAATTAGCCCAGCCCAGGTTCCAAAGTGTTCTTTATAACTTACAATATGTTGTTTTTCTTCGCTCATTTTAAAATTTTTAATGGATTAGATAAAATAGAGGAAATAAGTAAATCCAGATTAAATCGACTAAATGCCAATACAATCCGCTGTTTTCAAGAAGTGAAATGCGCTCACTAGTAACCTTTCCTTCTTTCATTTTTTTCATAACCACAGCAATAAAAATTCCACCAATAATGATGTGAACGGCATGCAGTCCAGTCATAAAAAAGTATAAGAAAAAGTATAGTTTTTCACCTGAAGCCATCTCCGCATAATGGGCCATTCCTGGGAAAATCCCGTGGTCAATTTTTGCTCCCCACTCAAAATATTTATTGACTAAGAAAGCCAATGCAAAGATTTGTGTGATCCATAGAAGAATTAGTGAAAGCTTTAAGTTCCCTTTCTGTAAGGCCGTAATCGACATAGCCACTGTCATACTTGACGTAATCAGTATAATGGTGTTTATGGTTCCAATGGTCACATTCAGTTGGTAAGATGCATGTAAAAATGCATCACTATTTATACTTCGGTATACAAAGTAGACAATAAATAATCCACCGAATAAAAGTATTTCAGTAAATAGAAATAACCACATGCCCATTTTATTAGCTTCGGGGTCACGGTTATGTCCTGAATTTGGTAATACGAGATGCGTCATTCTATTTAGTTTTAAAATTATAAGGACCGCCTTCGTTGAGAACTGGCATTTTGTCAAAGTTTTCTAGTGGAGGTGGAGATTTTGTTTGCCATTCGAGAGTGATTCCACCCCATGGATTACGACCTGCTTTTGTTCCATTTCTCCATCCTTGAATCAAATTCCAAAGCATCATGATTAAGCCTATTGCAAGTACCCATGAACCTACAGTTGAGATTACATTCAAATTTGTGAATTCGGGTAGGTAGTCATAATATCTTCGTGGCATTCCCATTAATCCCAATATCAACATAGGAAAATAAAGCATGTTAAACCCAACAAAGAAAAAACTGAAAGCAATTTTTGCTCTTTTGATATTATACATTTTTCCCCAAATTTTGGGGAACCAATAATGCAGGGCTCCAAAAAAGGCAAATCCTGTTCCTCCAAACATCACATAGTGAAAATGGCCAACTACAAAATAGGTGTCGTGTAAATGGACGTCGGCTGCTAATGCACCAACAACTAATCCAGTTAATCCACCAATTAAGAATTGGAAAATAAAAGCTAAAGCGTATAACAGTGGTGGTTGTAAATCAATGGATCCTTTGTATAAAGTAGCCACCCAATTAAAAACTTTAATGGCTGTAGGAATTGCCACTAAAAATGTCATGATTGAAAAAACGATTCTAGCCGATCCACTCATTCCTGAAGTAAACATATGATGTCCCCATACAAAGTAGCCTACAAATGCTATGGCCATTCCAGAATAAGCAATGGCTTTATAGCCAAAAATGGTACGATTAGCAAAAGTTGGAATCATTTCAGAGATGATTCCCATTGCTGGTAAAGCCATTATATAAACTGCTGGATGTGAATAAATCCAAAATAAATGTTGATACAAAATGGGATCTCCACCAATGCTTGGATCAAATAAACCGACACCAAATACGCGTTCAGCAATAACCATTAATAAAGTGATCCCAACAACAGGTGTTGCTAAAAGTTGTATCCAAGAGGTAGCATATAAAGCCCAAGAAAATAAAGGCATTTCGAACCAGCCCATGCCAGGTGCGCGTAAACGGTGAATGGTTACTATGAAGTTTAATCCTGTCAAAATGGAAGAAAACCCAAGGATAAATGCAGCCAGAACCGCTAGTGTTACATTAGTCCCTGTTTGTACGCTATAGGGGGCGTAGAATGTCCATCCTGTGTCAGCAGGACCGTCACCAACTACTAAAGTCATTAAAGCAAAAATAGCTCCTCCAACATATAAATACCATGATAGTAGATTTAATTTTGGAAAAGCAACATCATCCGTTCCGAGCATGATTGGGAGGAAGAAATTACCAAAAATTGCTGGGATGCTTGGGATGATAAAAAGAAAAATCATGATGACCCCATGTAAAGTGAAGACTTGATTGTAAGTCTTAGGTTTCATAATGGTCTCGCCAGGGGCGATCAGTTCAAGACGCATTAATAATCCAAGTACCACACCAATCAGAAAAAAACTAAGGATAGCATAGAGGTACATTAAACCAATGCGTTTATGATCTAAAGTAAATAGCCAGGAAAAAATCCCTTTTTTAACCTGGAAGAAATTCAATTCGGATGTTATTGCTGACATGTATTATGCTTTTTGTGTTTTATTTTTTTTGTTTTTTAAAACAAGTCCTCCAAATAGAGAGAGTGCGAGTATAAGTATCATGGTTCCTGAGATTTTAGTTATGTTTAAAACATATTTTTGCCCTTCGGGGTCATAGCTAAAACAGTATCGTAAAACTTTATTTATGGTTGGTCCTGATTTGCCATCCATTGCTTCAGCTACAGCCATTTTTAAATCAAAAGGAAGAAAATATGTGCCATGCAAGTAGCGTGTAATTTTACCTTTTGGACTTACAACCATTATAGCAGCAGGATGAATATATTCTGATCCAGCCTCTTTAATTTTATAACCCAAAGCATTTAATAATTTCGTGATGTTTTCTTGATTACCGGTGAAATATTTCCAGCCGTTGGCAACATCTTTATTTTCAATTAATTTTGAATAGGATGTTTTTTTTCCGAGGGCCAATTCCGTACCTTCTTCGGGGTCAAAACTGATAGTGAATACTTGATATTCAGAGCCAAGATCTAAATTTGTCTTATTAATTACGTCGGCAACACCTTCTAGTAATGGGCTGCATAAACCAGGGCATTCATAATAAACCAGTGAAATAACCGTGGGTTTATCAATGAGTGAAAGTAATTGAACAGTATTTCCATTTTCATCAGTGAATGTTAAATCTGCTGGTAAAAATNTATCTAAATTTTCATAAATACCCAAGTCTTCTCCTTTAAGTGAAGCGGACGTAAGTAATACGAAAACCAATGGAATTACTAGAAGTTTGATAGGATATTTCATTATGATGATTAGTTAATTAGCTTTTAATTACAATATTAGACCGCTAATTTAGACTTAATAAAAATAAGAAGCAAATATTTGTATAGAAAAATAGGAGAGTTTAAGCATGAAAAAGCCCATCCCGAAACTTCGGGATGGGCTTTGGATGTATTAAAAATTATTTTTTTAATTCGGAGCAGAGTATATTAATGAATCATCTCTATATCCAGCCTCATCTAAATACCAATCAGGAAATGATTGTCCAGAACTTTCGGCCCAGGCAGCAAATTTTAAATAGGCTCTGACAACTTCTTTTTGTTCGTAAGGGTAATCAAATACAACAGGAATATTAATAGCCCATGGTAACCCTAAGTTTGATTTATAATAACGACCAGATGCCGGAATACTATTATCATTAAAAGTACCGAAAACATCCATGTCAACTAAATCAGTAGGTTCGAAATCTGCTAGATGTACTTCTCTCGCTCTATTTTGGTTGATAATTATGAATGGATTGAAGTTTCCAATATCAAGATCGCTATAAGTTACTGCACCCGATGGACCAAAAGATCCGTCTTTATAGAATGTTATTTGTACAGTCAATGTATCGGGTGTAACAAATGGTGCGTTTTCAGTTGTATTAACACCAATGCCACCACCTGGATGTGTCATCCTGTTATAGGAATCATCATAAACAATGATGGTCGCTTTTGATTGAGCATTTTCTAATCCTTTGCTACTGATATCGAAAATGCTAGGTGATTCGATTTGGTATCCAGTAACTTCAATAATATTACCTGCAACTACATTTGGTAGCTGAAATCCAAAACCATTATGTAAAGATGCTCCAAATGCGTGTATGATAAATACTGAAGTAATACTTAAAACTTCTTCGTCCTCATTTTTCGTGACTGAAAAATCATAATCTATCACTAAATCATTAAAGTCATAATCACCTTTGGATGGCCATAAATCTTCGAAAGCCAAGCTGCCATCTAAACTGAGTGTTGTTGTACTTCCTCCACCAGTTCCAGGATCTGTTCCTGGATCAGGATCGGGTAAAGGGTCTCCACATAATGTTAAATTCTTTCCATTATATGCTTCAGCAATTTTGAAATCACCAAATTGATCACCAATTGCAATCGGTACAGAGCAACTTACATGCATGGAGGCGTTTAAAGTTCCATTAACATACACATAAATGGTATTATCTAAACGACCATCTTTTTTGGTGCCTGTATAAGTAAATTCCTGATTTGGTTGAACTGTATTAGAATAAATAACTTTTAAATCTTTTTTCTCTTTAACTTGAATTATTGCCGCTGTTGTACCTATATATCGTAGTTTCATATACGCTAAACCACCCTCACAACCACAATCATCACCACCACTACTGCTTTTACTACATAATTCAAGTCCATCTTTACTAATACCAGCCATAATTGTAAAATCACCATAGCTATCATTAACGTATAGTTTGGTTTTACAATCAGTACTTAACTTTATGTCTTCATCATCACTATCGCCGACATAAAAATAAAGGTCTTTTGCAAGTTTATCTCCATCATTGGTAATTGTAAAAGACTCACCAGGGTTTATATTTGCTCCAAGAAATATTCTTTCCTTTTTATCTTTTTTAGAAAAAACCTGTATGGTCTCTTGGTTATCTCCATCAAAACGCATCGTTAAAGAGCGAAGTCCGTCTTTGCAACAAGACTCGTAATCATCATCGCTATCTTTCAGTGATTTTGTTGTAAGTCCTTCATTAAAATCATAGTTAAGGTTTTCATCAATCCCAATTTCAAAGGGAATATAAAAATCCTCGAAACCGTAAAAGACCTTAACTATTTCCATATAGGAGGGAATAGTAATTTGAGAATTTATAATATCGGATCCACTTTTTGCATATCCAATATATAATAATTCAGTTTCGTCCTGTGTATAAATACGTAAGGGCCTATTGACATCAGCATCAGGTAAGGTTACTGAAATATTAAGGGTTTTGGTCATAGACCAATCAAAGTTTTCAGCAACAGTTAGGTTTTCAATAAGCTCATCAGTCCCTGGATTTGGTGTATCTCCAAAATCACCTTTCATACATGCGTAAAAAGTAGTGAGGATAATGAGTAAGATGGGCAGTGTAATTCTTAGTTTTTTCATAATTCAAAGGGTTTGAATGTTTAAGTGCAAAAAGTAAGCCACAAACTTCTCAGATTCATAATATACGAACATTAAAGGGTTTAGGTTACAGTAAAGTGTTTCAACTTTCTCTTTGGTGTAAATGTTTTCCAATGCTGGGAATCTGTTCTTAAAAAAGCCCATAACATTTTTGTGGATTTTTAATTTATCTTGGATTGATTTTTACATTTTTTACCTCTTCAAGAGTGACTGTTCCTCCTTTATTTCCCCAAGCGTTGAGTACATAATTTATGACAGCCACTGCGTCTTCTTTGTTGTCAAGCTGAGGAGTCATTGGCATAGTATAAGTAACCCCATTCACAACCATTTCAATTTGAGAGCCATTTAGTGTTTGAGCTACAGCTCTTACTTTATCGGCAAATAAATAATCAGAGTTTTTTAATGGAGGAAATGCCCCTGGGATTCCTTCGCCACTTAGTTGATGGCAAACGAAACATTTTTCTTTATAAATTTTTGCTCCTTTTGGATATTTGATAGCTGCCTCGTCAGTTTGACCAGCGATGGCAGTTGAACCTTGAGTATTAAAAATAAGTGCAAAAATAAATAGCGCTATAATGGAGCTGAAAAAGAATAATCGTGTTTTCATGAGTTTGTGTATTTGTTGTTTTTAGATTATAAAGTTAAAACAAATTGGTTGATTTTTTTTAATTAATGCATTTTCATTTCCATAGTGTGTGGTTTGGTCAATTTAGGACTAATATATTTGATCCCTAAATTCATTCCTCTTAGGATGAAAAGGATGCCGATAATAATTATAAAAATGGGGATGATTCGTCGGATTTTATTCCTGAATCGTATACTTATTATATTACTTACTAGCGAAAGACTCAACATGATGGGCAAGGTTCCTAATCCGAAAATTACCATATACAAAGTTCCATTCAAAACTTCACCACTCGCGATGGCTCCAGCAATGGCCATATATACTAAACCACAAGGAAGAAATCCGTTTAAAATTCCAATAACGAATAATGAGTAATAAGTTCGGATGGCAAACATTTTACCGAATGCTTTTTTTAAACCTCCTACCATTTTGGTGACAAATCCATCCAGTTTACGTTGATTTTTGAAAAGAACAGGAAATACTACCGATAAAATCATGATGATTCCCATGATAATGGATACCCATTGTTGGAGTCCTCCTAGTTTAAAACCTTTTCCAACCAAGCCGAAAAAAGCACCCATCAAACCATAAGTAATGGCACGTCCTATATTATACAAAACACCCCCGAAGATTTTAGAAAACCAATTGGTTGTTTTTAAGGGTAAAGCAATGGCAATCGGGCCACACATTCCGATGCAATGAAAACTTCCGATTAATCCCAATGAAAGGGCAGCGATGTATAATTCCATATTATATAAAAATTGTGATTTCTTGATAAAATGCTTTTTCTTGGTAAGTCCAGCCAATTTTTAAAATGTACTTACCTGAGAGGAATTTGGAAGTATTAAGCGGATGCTCATTGAGCGAATCGAGTTTTATAAAATGGGTTTGATCTAAACGTGAATCTGAAGGACGATAGACCAGAATTTGTCCTTTAATTTCGTCTTCATTTTGAATGGTAGGGAATTTCAAATACATGAACTCTCCTTCTTTACGGACCACAATTTCTTCGTTTAGTTGATTCAAATTTTCTTGTTTCTGAATTTGTTGTTCGTATTCTAACTCTTTAGGATAATAATCATCTTCAACCAAATCTTGGCGGACCGTAAAACTAAAAATGACAAACCAGAAAATGCTTATAAAAAAGATTATAAGAAAGATAAAAATACCTGTTCCCCAGTTGAATTTAATTTTCATTATTCTTATTTAAACCTATAAATGATGTTTCAATTTCGTCAATAAGAGTTCCATTTGAATATACCCCAATATTCACTTTGTGATTCCCTTTCTTCAATGTCTCCTTATCGTAAAGGATAAAGAATACAGATTCGCCTGTATTTTGAGCTTCTACGATGATATCTTGCCCAATCATTTTGAGTTCCCCTTTTTCAGATAAAAGTCGAATTTCGATGGGCATATTTTTATTGGTCTTATTCACCAGTTTTATATTGTATAGATTACTAATTCTTCCATCTACTTGTTCTTGGTATAGCATACCGGGAGCTCTTAAAATAATGACCTCAACGGATGAACGGATGCTAAATAAATATCCAATCACTCCAATCAAAATTACAAGTACAATGGAATAGGCAATTGATCTTATAGTAAATTTCCAGGGACTTCCTTCGTTGATCATTTTTTCAGAAGCAAAACGGATTAATCCTCTTGGTTGTTCTGCAGCATCCATCATCGAATTACAAGCATCAATACAAGCAGTACAATTAATGCATTCAAGTTGAGTGCCGTTGCGAATGTCAATCCCAGTAGGACAAACTTGCACACATTGGGTGCAATTAATACAATCTCCCTTATTTGCATTTGCTCTATTTTCTCCCTTAAAAAAAGTTCCTTTGGGTTCACCACGTTTATAATCGTAAGCAACAACAATGGATTGCTTATCTAGCAAAACACCCTGTAATCGTCCGTAAGGACAAACAGCTGTGCAAACTTGTTCGCGGAAGTATGAGAATACAAAGTAAAAGATAAATGAAAAAATGAGCATGGCAGACAAGCCTCCAATATGATTGAGAGGCTTGTCTGTAATTATCGTTTTCAATTCTTCAATTCCGATGATATAAGCTAAAAAAATATTTCCTATCAGAAAAGATATGGTATAGAAAATGAGGTGTTTTAAAACTTTTCGCCAAATTTTATTGAAACTCCAAGGCTCTTTGTTTAAGATTTTTTGATCGCGTGCACTCCCTTCTATCAGATATTCAATTTTACGGAAAATCATTTCCATAAAAATAGTTTGAGGGCAGGCCCATCCGCACCAAACCCGACCATAAGTAACGGTGAATAATATAATAAAAACAAAAAATGCAATCATGGACATAAAGAACAAATGAAAATCCTGTGGCCAAAATTGCATGCCTAAAATGACAATTTTTCGCTCCATAAAATTGAGAAGCAAGAATGCTTCACCATTAATTTTTAGAAATGGTCCAACAAATAAAACAGCAATCAAAATGTAAGCAATGATTTGTCGGTAGTTTGTAAGCTTTCCTTTGGATTTTTTTGCGTAGACCCATAAATGTTTTCCAGTTCCGTCAATAGTTGCAAGACTATCCCTGAAATTGGTATTTTCTTTTTCGGGTCGTTTATACTGAACCATATTTATTAATTATTCAGCGGTGTATAATTCTCCTTCGGGGGCTTTTGCATTTGCCGGATTGCTTCCTTGTAAACTCAATATAAAACTCCCCACTTCTTGTATTTGTTTTGGCGTTAATTGTCCTTTCCAGGAAATCATCCCTTTGGAAGGATTCCCAACCTCAATAATTTTATATATATCACCAATACTTCCTCCATGAATCCAATATTTATCGGTTAGGTTTGGTCCAACCAATCCTTCGCCTTTGGCTAAGTGGCAAACCATACAGTTTTTGTCAAAGATGGCTTTTCCAGCAATGATACTAACCTCATCGGTCAAAATAGTAACGTTAAATGCACTCAGTTCTGTACTGGCTTTTGGTTTCATTTTCATAACGGCATCAGCCATTTCTTTGGCATATTCCTCATCTTGCAAATCACCCGTTTTCATAACATGATAACGTACCATATAAACGACTGCGAAAATAATGGAGATATAAAATATCCATAACCACCATTTGGGCATGGGATTGTTTAACTCTTGGATCCCGTCATAATCGTGATTGACCAATAGTTCGTCACCAGTTAATTCGTCTTTTGTTATGTTGTTTTTTTCGTCTTGCATCTTAATTATTTTATAAGATTGATATCCTGATTTATACCTTCATTTTCATCGAAGGGCATCATACTCATCTTTTGTATATCCTCTTTGCGGATACGTAAAGCCCAAATGGTAAGCAGGCTAAACATTGTAAGAAATATCAAAAGCGAGATGATAGGGTAAATGGTTACCCCATCAATGGATTGTAAATAATGACTAACGATTTTCATTTCTTTATTTTTTATAAATATCCGTTCCTAATCGTTGTAAATAAGCAATTAATGCGATGATCTCTTTATCACTGGTAGTTTCAATACCTGCGGCTTTCAAATTAGCAGCAATCTCATTGGCTTGTTTTATCAAATCATCAATGGCTTTGTACTCATAATCTTCTGGATATGGAACCCCGAGAGATTGCATTACTTCAATTTTTCGTAAAGTATGTGTTATGTAAAGCTTGTCTCTGATTAACCATGGATATGAAGGCATGATGGATTGAGGACTCACTGATTGTGGATTCAACATATGATTATAATGCCATGAATTTGGTTTGTAATTACGACCCGTAACAACTCCCTCACGTGCTAAATCTGGCCCTGTGCGTTTAGATCCCCATTGGAATGGATGATCATACACAAATTCACCCGCTTTTGAGTATTCACCATAACGCTCAGTTTCGGAGCGGAACGGACGAACCATTTGTGAGTGACAGGTATAACAACCTTCGCGGATATAAATATCACGCCCTTGTAATTCAAGTGGAGTATAGGGTTGAACGCTTGCAATGGTTGGGATATTTGATTTGATCAAATAAGTTGGGACTACTTCAATGATTCCACCAATTAAAATCGCCACTAATGAGAGCAACATAAACTGGATTGGTTTCCGTTCCAACCAACGATGCCAGCCTTCGCCTTTTTGACGTTTTGGTGAAACAAGCTCACGAGCAGGTGCTTCGGCTGCTTCTTCTTTAATCAGTTGACCTGATTTCACTGTTTTTACAATATTATAAAGCATCATAAATACTCCGATGATGTATAAAGTTCCACCCATAATACGGGCGTGGTACATCGGGATAATTTGAGTCACTGTTTCCAAAAAGTTTGGATATTTTAGGAAACCATCTGCAGTGAATTCTTTCCACATCAAGGCTTGTGTGACTGCACCCCAATACAATGGAATGGAGTAAAATAGGATTCCTAAAGTGCCAATCCAAAAATGAGAATTAGCTAATTTAACGGAATGAAGTTTAGTGTTAAAAATTCGTGGAATAAGCCAGTATAAAATACCGAAAGTCATAAACCCATTCCATCCCAATGCTCCAATATGTACGTGAGCGATGGTCCAATCTGTGAAGTGGGTTATGGCATTCACTGATTTCAGCGACATCATCGGTCCTTCAAAAGTAGAGAGACCATAAGCAGTAACAGCTACTACAAAGAATTTTAAAATAGGATCTTCTCGTACTTTATCCCAGGCACCTCTCAATGTTAATAATCCATTGAGCATACCACCCCATGAAGGAGCAATCAACATAATGGAGAAGGTAACTCCTAAAGCTTGAGTCCAATCGGGTAAAGAAGAATATAAAAGATGATGGGGCCCTGCCCATATATATAAAAATATAAGTGCCCAAAAATGAATGATGGATAATTTATAGGAATAAATCGGGCGATTGGCTGCTTTTGGTAAATAATAATACATCAATCCTAAGAAAGGAGTGGTGAGGAAAAATGCGACTGCATTATGTCCGTACCACCATTGTACCAAGGCATCCTGAACACCGGCAAAAAGCGAATAACTTTTCCAGAAACTCACAGGGATGGCAAATGAGTTCACAATATGTAAAACGGCAACCGTCACGAAAGTGGCGATATAAAACCAAATAGCGACATAAATATGCCCCGTTCTACGTTTGAGAATGGTACCAAACATATTCCAGCCAAAGACAACCCAAATAATCGTAATGGCAATATCGAGTGGCCATTCTAATTCGGCATATTCTTTACTGGTCGTATAGCCTAGCACCAAAGTAATTGCTGCGGCAACAATAATAAATTGCCATCCCCAAAAGTGGATTTTACTAAGTAAATCGTTAAACATTCGTGCTTTGCAAAGACGTTGGAGCGAATAATAAATGCCCATAAAAATACCATTACCTACAAAAGCAAAAATTACGGCATTGGTGTGTACAGGACGAATTCGACCGAAAGTAGTAACCGCNAAATCAAAGTTTAGGGCTGGGAAAGCCAATTGTGTGGCTGCCAACAAACCAACTAGCATTCCAATGATGCCCCAAAAAATAGTGGCAAAAGCGAAGTTCTTAACGATTCTATTGTCGTAATAAAATTTTTCAATCTGCATTGTTTGAATTTTTAGGTTGTATGTTGTTCTTGTCTTCTTTTAATTCTGATTTCTCTTTCTTTTCTTTTGGTTGATCATCAAACAAAATTCGTACAGAGGGGGTATAGTCATCTTCGTATTGACCGCTTTTTACTGACCAGATAAAGGCTATTAAAAATCCTCCTGCGACGAGTATACTGAAACCGATTAATACAAAAATTGCGCTCATATAATCAATGTTTAACAAATATATCTCCTTCATCCTTCTTATCAAAAAAGCAAAGAGGTAAATGCTTACTTAAATGATAATTTGTTTTAATTCTAAATAATATGAAATATAGATAAGTGATTTGTAAATGTTGTTTGCTTATCAATCTTTTGATTTATGTTAGCTGTATAAAGATAGTTAAATGTGAGCGAATGTCAAATGTTACCGCAAGCCCTTTTTTCGTGCAATAAGGGCTGAGGTAAACGTAATAAATGCCACCACACTAACCGAGCTAATCGGCATAAAAATGGCCGATAGGATAGGAGTGAGCACAGCCTGAACAGCAAAACTTAATCCTACAAAATTGTAAAGGAATGAGATTATAAAACTAATCTTTACAATTTTTAAACTGCTTTTGCTGAAATTGATGTATTGTACCAATGAGCTAAATTTCTGAGCCTCTAGAATAGCATCACAGGCTGGACTAAAATGATAAATATTGTCGGCAATAGAAATACCTACATCGCTTTCGCTCAGAGCACCTGCATCGTTCAGTCCGTCGCCAATCATCATTACATTTTTGCCTTGTGCCTTTAATTTTTTAATGTATTCAAGTTTGCTTTTAGGTGTCTGATCAAAATGGATTTGATCTTCATGGGGGAATAGAAGACTTAATGCCGCTTTTTCTGAACTATTATCGCCCGATAATACATGCAGGTCGTAATTATTTTTTAATTGACTGATGACGTTTTCGATACCCAAGCGATAGGTGTTTTTAATATTAAAGAAACCTTTGGATATGCCATCAATTTTAACAAATACTCTGGATGAATAGGTTCCATCCAATTTTTCAATCCCATCCGTTAAGGCTTTGGAGCCAATCAAAAGTTCATGTCCTTTGATTGTTGCTTTTATCCCAGCAGAAGGCACTTCCTCATAATAATCCACAGGAATAATTTCTTGATTGAGGGATTTATAAACGGCAATACTTAGTGGGTGAGTAGAATGATAAGTGACCGATTTGATGTATAATAACTCTTCTTCTGTCAAATGGATTTCAGTAGTATCAATCTCAAAAACTTCGTTTTGGGTTAAGGTTCCCGTTTTATCAAAAACAATGGTGTCAATTTTTGAGAGTTGTTCCACAACATTCGTTTTCTTGAGATAAAATCCGCTTCGCCCAAAAATCCGCATGGCACTTCCAAAAGCAAAGGGCAGGGTCAGTGCCAAAGCACATGGACATGCAATTATCAGCACAGAAGTAAAGGCATTCATCACCGAAGCTGGATTAACCAAATACCAATATACGCCCGATGTTAAGCTGATTAAAATGATGATGATGGTGAAATACTGGCTTACATTATTGACCAATGTATTTAAACGCGATTCTCCTTTTTCGCTTTTGATATCTTGATTCCATAAGTCGGTTAAATAGCTTTGAGTAACTTCTTTCTCCACCATGATCTCGATGGCACTGCCTATCTGACGACCTCCTGCATAAATCAATTCCTTTTCTTTTTTGGGAACAGGGGTTGATTCACCACTCACAAAACTATAATCTATATTGGCAATACCTTTCAATAAAATGGCATCGGCAGGGA
>BS_KBA_SWE02_21mDRAFT_10000427_pt1 | contig 15730 bp, 20 predicted proteins | sample BalSeasSWE02_21m_FD_9196 | JGI IMG/M metagenome (IMG submission 9196)
TCCTGCCAATAAGGTGTCATATATGGGATANATTATCGGCTATATCGTATTAACAGCCATTATACTGTATGTTGTATATGACGGGATGAAAGGGTTCGACGAGTGAACACACTGGAGCATTACATTCAATACAAGAGACTCAACGCAACCAAAGTGATGAACGCACTACAATTAAACGGAATCATTAGCGACGAGTGCATCTTTCCTGATGACGTTAGGGATTCTGGACAAGCGGTTTACTGGCTGGAAGATCATATGGGAGAAGTACATAAATCATGAACTGGGACGAATACGCATTGTCGATAGCTGAAGTGGTTGCCAAGAAATCCAAAGACCCTTGGAGGCAGGTTGGTGCTGTGCTGTTGAGGCATGACAACACTGTTGCAGCGTGTGGTTACAACGGATTCCCACCGCATATGGAGGAAGACTGGAGTTGCAGGGACAAACGTAGGAATTACGTTGTCCATGCAGAGCAGAATGCCTTGCGTCATGTTAAGCCACTGGAGTGCTATCTGCTGGCATCAACAACATTGCCATGTAATAACTGCCTGAAATCGCTTGCATCTTACGGCATTAAGCGCATAGTCTATCGTGAGACATATCCCACGGATGAATCAACTACCATGCTTGCAGCGGAATTCAACATTGCACTGATTAACGTATGACAAAGGAAGAACTCTGGAAGGTGTACAGCAACAAGAACCCATCGTTCAACGGACGTGGGAACGTAACCATGTCTGCGAAGGGACTGCGGAAGTTGTTCGATACGACTTGGGATGTTGCAATGCACGATGGGGAAGAGGAAGGGGAAGAGGAACCAAGACCATATCATAGCAGCAGTGCTAGTGTAGATGCACTGAAGAGTATTTTTGGAATGAAATGAACGAGCCAAATCTAGCGCAGAAAGCGGTTAGCTTCGTGAAGAGTGCAGCGGCATTCGTTCGTGCAGGTATGCCCATAAGGAACAAGGAGCAGATCGAGGAGCGGTTGATGATCTGTAGCCAGTGCGTTCACTACGATCCCACGGCATTTGCTGGGGTTGGGAAGTGTGGTGTTTGCGGATGCAACATGGAAATTAAACTAGTTATGGACACGGAGAGATGTCCATTAGATCATTGGACATGACAAGAGAAGAAGCGCAGCGGAAATCCAACGAGGACTATATGTGTGGACGCATATCAAAAGGGGAGTGGGACTTCCAGTTTGAGGAGTTAGGAAACGTGAGGATTTGGAGTAAAGATGGTAAAATTCACCAACTAAAGGAGGAACATGAAAGACTCAGACCAGATAACGGAACTACAAAATAAAATCGATAAACTGATTGATACCTACATAGCGGAGTTTGATTTGCCGCTTGCCAGCATGATTGGCATCCTGCAAGTCAAGATCCACGAATTGATTGAGAATTCCATGTGTGACGAGGATGAAGATGATGATGAAGACGAGGAGGATGAGGAATGAAATACAACAGGCTAGATCAACTTGGCATTGTGATTACTGAGAACCCAATTGAGCATATTGAGTTTGATGTGCTAGATAAAGCGTTGAAAAATAGCGGAATAGATGCAGACAAGTTCAATGAATACTTTGGGATGCAAACCTGCTATGAGAAGGGATTGTACCCGTGGGACGTTGAGCCAGTCTTGGAGAGAATGATGAGCGGAAAGCTAACAGGAACACAACTATACTGGGATTAATATATGAGCAAAGTTGATACATTTATGATGGAAGCGTTGGACGAGATGTTCAAGCGAGTGGGGTTTGAAGGATTCGACAAAGAATTCACCAACCAAGAGGATTGGTACACCCAAAAAAGCTGGAGCATGGAAGAGTTTAGTGAGTATAAGAAGTGGTTTGTGAATAGATTTGCTAAAGTATTCAGAAGCAGCAAGAAGGCTGGAGAGAAGGAGTTCGCTTGGTTCAATCTGATGTACGGATGGAAAGTGAATGAATAAACCTCCGTCAGTTTTACAGGCAATTAACATTGCTACAAGGGTGCGAGCGGAAGCGGAGAAGGATGATATCAATGGAGTCATCTATGCTGCTCAATTCATACTGACAAATCTGACGAATTCGCAGAAAAAGCAGGTTACACTGGATGAAAAGGTGGCTAGGCAGACTGTGTTAAACTTCGTCCAGCACTTGTTGAAGCACGATCAGTTTGAAGCGGCAGCAACAATCTTGTGGGGTAGTGGAGTGTACGACTGGAGGCCACAGAGTGCAGCGGATACTTGGAGGTGCTTGTTTGAAAATGACAAATTGCTAGTTCAAGGTGCAGGTGCAATGGGCAAGACGTTCAATGCCGCTGCGTGGTTCCTGTTGGATTGGATGCGAGATCCAGAATACACTTGTATTAAAGTAGTTTCGCTTACTGAGGCACACGCGCAGAGAAACGTATTCGCAGCAATCAAAAACTTCTACAGGACTGCGTTGGTTAGACCAGAGTACGAAGGTAGCGAGGACTTGGTAAAGTCAATTCAAGCCAATGACGATGACAAGAATGGCATCCACCTAGTTGCCGTTCCAAAAGGTGATAGCGGAACTGGTACTTTGCGCGGATTCCACCCTTCCCCAAGACAAAAGCCAGATCCCAAGTGGGGTCAGATGAGTAGGACACACGTTGTCCTAGACGAAGCAGAGGAGGTTCCCGCTGGTGTGTGGGAAGGTCTGCAAAACATCCTGTCTGCTGCGGATACAAAAGATTCCAAGGGACGCATCAAAATTTTCGGAGCATCGAACCCCAAGGATAGGAATAGCGAGTTTGGCAAGAGGTGCGAACCTGCGCGGGGTTGGCAGAGTGTAGATTGTGAGGAAGATTTCGAGTGGGATAGCAGGGAGGGGTGGCATATCTTGAGGCTAGATGCAGCGAGGTGCGAGAACGTGCTGGAGAAGGAGATTGTGTTCCCCGGCTTCCAATCCTACGAGGGCTACATGGCATACGAGTCCAAGGGACGCACTGCCGAATATTACACAATGGCCCGTGGATTCTTCCCACAGGAGGGCATCTCGATGGCAATCATCACACCTGCCATGATGGACAACTCAATGGGTAGCTTGCGGTTTATTGGGCCTGTAGTGCCACTAGCAGCGTTCGATTTGGCATTGGAAGGCCGAGATCAGGTTGTGTGTTCGTTCGGACGATACGGACTCTGCGATGGATGGACTCCGAGGGATGGACAATTCCGTGAATTCAAAAAGCCCAAAACGTGTTTGCAACTAGATTCACAAATGCAATTTCCAAAACTAGCAACATTGGAACAGACCGCAGAAATAATTCGCTTTGCAAAGGAAATGAGGATTGGAGCGAACTGGCTATGTGTTGACCGAACTGGAAACGGAGCAGGAATCCACGATGCACTGAGGTCACTATACGGAAGCGAAGTGATGGGAGTAAACTATTCGTGGGCTAGTTCCGAAACTCACATCCTTGGAGATGACACGCAACGCGCAAACGAATTGTACTCTGGAGTTGTTACAGAGTTGATTTTCGGACTTGCTAAGTACCTAGAGTTTGAGTATCTGAAAATCTCACCGAGCTTCCGTACCGAGGAGTTGGTTCGACAAGCGACTTCGCGCAGGTATAAACAGCAGGGACAGGGACTTGTGAGAGTCGAGAGCAAAGGAGACTTCGTTAAACGGACTCGTCAAAATAGTCCTGACGCACTCGATTCCCTGTCCCTGCTGGTCTATCTTATGAGACAACGGGGTGGAGTTGTTGCTACGATGACGGATCCCAAACCAGAAAAGTTTGTTTTCCAGAAAAAACATAGTGGAATTGAAAGCTATGAATTTGTTGATTTCAGCAATTAATTTGATAAATAAGTAAGAATTTGCTTGCAAACATTAAAAAACTGACGTAAAACTCAAAAATTCATGGCAAAACCGATAATTGGAATGATTCCACCGGGGGGTTGGCATTACTACGATGGTGATGCAAAACTCACTGGTCATAGCTATGACAATCTTCTTCAGGTTGTCACGAATTTCCGTGCCGAAAACCATCTGCCAGTTGGTGACGTGGAGGGTGATGTCAATTCGTACATCTGTAGCAAGAATCCTAATTTCTGTCATGGTGTAGACATGGTTGTTGTAACATCCGTGAATACTCCTAGTCAGAAGACGGAGTTGCTAAACGACATTACGATCTGGGCTAAGAATGTTATCAATTCTACAAAAGAAGTAGCACTTATATCCAGTGAACTGGCAGAGCAACGCGCAAAAATCTGTCTTGCTTGCAAACAGAACGTGCAATGGAAGAGCGGTTGTGGTGCTTGCGTGAAAGCAACGGAAAGGTTAAGTGCAAGCATTAGACAAGCTAAAGAAACCAAGACATCCAAGGCACTGGGGGGTTGCTTGTTGCTACGTCACGACAACAAGTCCGCAGTTTTCATGTCCAGAGACAGCATTTCCCCCTCAGACAATTTGCCAGTAGATTGCTGGCTAAATCTCAAATAATATGGCAGATACAACCAAACCAATTCCAGCAGAAGTCACAAACGTCTACGCATCGAAAGCTGCGCGGATTATGAAACCATCGGACAAGCAACGTGTTTCCGAACTGGAGATTGTTGATGATAACGCTACGGGTGACGTTGTTAATCCTGACACGTTGCAGGTTAAGCGGACGTTTAAAGACTGCCAGCAAGCGCATTCTGCATATCGCAGACTCAAGCAACAGAATACTGAGAGAAACCGCAAAAACCAATTGATTCAGAAGAAGTTAAATAATGAACCTCCGTATAGTGCGAAAAAACTGGAAAGTATGGGTCAGAATTGGCGCAGCAATCGTCCAACTGGGTTTCTGTCTACGATGGTTAGCCGATTACAACCACCATTTAAACAAGTAATTGAGCAGTCACCTACACTTACCTATTCCAAATATCCACTAGAGGGAGTGAGCGAAGAACATAAGACTAAAGTATTCCGCGAAGAGATCACAAAATGCATCAGGGGTTGGAAAGGGCATGATGATCTGGTTGCACAAGTTACACATGAGAATACGACCTTTGGTTTTTGTGCGGTTTGCTGGGATGACGTTCGTGATTGGAAACCAGAGTTCCTTCGTCAAGATTACACGTTTTTCTCAATTGAAACTCCGCAAGAAGCGGATTCAACACCGATTTGGGCAAGGAAGCGTCGATACCAGATCGCTGAATTGCTTCCAGTTCTGGAGCAACCAAGACTTTCAGCACTTGCAGGTTGGCATATTAACAACTTGGTAAAAGCAATCAACAACGCAACACCAGCGGGACGTACATTGGATTCTGATGATGATGCTCGACGCTATGAGGACTGGACGAGAGAAGGATCTTATGGTGCATCTTATGAAAACGATGCAAAATACGTTGAGCTAGGTGAGTTGCTGATCAAAGAACCCACGGGTAAGATTAGCCGTTATTTGTTCGATGACAAAAGCGGAGACGAAATCTGCACACAGTTGGATCGATACAATAGAATGTCGGATACAATCGCGCTATTCTCTATCGAGATTGGTTCTGGTGCATTGATGTCCTCCCGTGGTGCAGGACGTGATCTTTACAACACGCATATTGCTATCGAAAAAGCGAGAAATCTCATTGTCGATAACTCATATTTGCGCGGGATGCTATTACTGAAAAAAGGCCCAACGGCTAAAACTGGCATACCACCACTTCAAGTAATGCATCCCGTAGCATATGTGGCTGAAGGATATGACGTAGTTCAGTCTGCAATCCCCGCTGACGTTGAAGATTTCATTAAACTCGATCAATTCATGAGTGGATTGGCCGAGATTCAGATGGGAACCTTCCTTCCAAGCAGTGTTATGAACATCACGGGTGGAGATAAGACCGCATCCGAGGTTAATCGCATTGCTGCTGTTGAAAACCAGATCCGCGAAGGCATCTTAATGCGCTGGGTTAAACAATATTCCAAGGCAGTTGAGCGTATGCAACGTGGAATCTGTCACCCTGAACACGTTAAAGCCGCAAGTGAATTAAAAACACAGATGGATTTTGCTCGTCTTCAGAATCAAAACGCAATGTGGGCCAAAAAAGAGGTTGTAGAGGCTTTTGAGCAGGCACAATCCGAGATTCCATCGTTCCTAGTGCCATTTGAGATCCCACGGCATCTCGATGAGGAGGCAGTTTCTTGCGTTTTGTCCATGTTGGAGCGCAATTTACCTCCTAGCGACATTTTGTTGATGGCATTCTCTCCAGCAGAGGAACTTCTGCCACAAACCGAGGGTCAGGACGCTGCAATTCTTGATCTTCTGATCCAAAGGTACACTGGCAACCCACAAATCAACCAAGATGAGTTGATGAAGCTCGATTGGTCACGCAAAGTGGGTGAATCTATTGCCAACCAAGTCATCCTTCCGAAAGATCAGGTTGAAGCAGTGGCAATCGAGGCAACTCGTCAGCAAATTATCGAACTTCAGAGCATTATCTCTGGTGAGGACATTCCAGTGTCTCCACGGGACAATGATATCATGCACATCCAGACAATCATGGAGAAACTATTTCCGCTCATTTCTTCCGCTCCAGCAGGGTCGATGCCTCCAGAGATGGTTAAACCCCTACAATCGGCAGTGCAGCACTTTATCGCACACGTCCAGAACGCTGAAGCGAAGGGTGCAGACAAAAAGCAGATTGCCGAATACAAAAAGGCAGTTTCTGAAGCGATTAATTACCTGACAGCAGGACAAGCACCAATTTCAGAGGGAGATTTATTTCCAGCAGCAGCAGGTGGTGGAGGTGGAGGAGGTGGACGTAGGCCATCTACTGCACAGGCTACCGCAATGGGAGAAGCCGTTGGAACACAAAACCCCTCACAAAATAACGCAGTCAACCAAGTTGCTGCACCACCTAAACCAGTAACCGCAGGATAATATTATGCCAGACCGAGCCAAAATGATTAGCGAACTTGCTTCCAAAGCAAAAATGGATCCATCGTCCGCAGTAAAAGAAAAAGACGTTAAACTTATGAAAAAAGTTGAACCTCTTCCAACTCCAAAAGACAAAGAAGCCGAAGTTGAAGATCTTCTTTCCGAATCCGAAATGGAAATGGAAAAGAAAGCAGAATATGCCTCAAAAGAAAAAGCAAATTATGATCGCATTAAAAAACAGGGCATGAGCGACCAAGGCATCGTTTCCCCAGAGGAACTCGTTGCCGCTGGCAAAAAGGTTTACCGCAAAGTTAAATCTAAAGTTAAGTCGATGATGGAATAAAATATATTAATAAATAAATATGAAATGGGAAGAATCTGACGCATCACGTCTTCGTGACTACGATAAGAAAACAGGGAATCGATTGCGTTTATATTTGCGTAGTCGAATTCCCTTCATAACGGAATGTTCCGTCGAAGGAGTTGCAATGCAAGCCATGTTGAAGCAAGGTTTTGAAATGGCATTGCGAGAAATCGAAGATTGCGTAAATTCATCCGATGATAACGCTGATCCAAGCGCAGGAAATTTTACGTCCATGTGACGGAAAAAATGGAAGTGCCGTGGTGAAAAGTCGATGAAGTAAATTAACATAAACAAATAAATCTATGGAAAACGAAAACGAAAAAGCAGAATCCAGTGTTACTGGATACGGAAACCCATCATTGGACGCAGATCCAATCGATGAATCAACGGAATCGCAAATTGATGCATTGCTAGATGCAGCATTGAGCGGAGTTGAGCCAGTGTTCGCAGAGGAACCTGAATCAACTGAAACTGAGGAAATTGAGCCGATTAAGGAAACGCAAGAGGTTACTGAGTCCACGGAACCAACCGAAACTCCAGAAGCACCTGTAACTCCAGAGGTCGAACTGGATCCAGAGATTGCTTCAATCGAACAACCTCGCAATCTTTCGGAGGTTAATCGCTCCAACTGGAGAAAACTTCAAGAGACAGCATCTACCTACAAAAAGCAAGCGGAGGAAGCAGAGCAACTGCGGCAACGTGTTGTGGAGATGGAATCACGTCAGCAGGAGTTTAAAGCACCTGATGACTACGATGAATTGAAGAAATTCCGTGCAATCTTCGACATTAAGAATGATCCAGAGTTTCAGTCGAAATACAACCAACCAATTCAGTCTGCCAAAGAAAACATCTATAGCATCCTTCGCAAAAACGGAGCGAGTGAAGATGTCATTAAATCTATTGAAAAAGCGGGTGGGCCTGATGCCGTCGATCAGAGTTGGTGGAGGAATAACGCAATTGACAAGTTGCCGCTAACTGATTCTGAGCGTTTGAAACGTAGCCTTGTTGACGTTGTTGATCTCAAAGAGAAGCAAGAGCAAGAGATAGAAAATGCCGCACAAAATGCAGATCAGATTCTTGAACAGCGCGAGCAAGAAAAAGGGCAGTGGTATCACAAGGAGGTTGAGCAGATCGATCAACACATCGATTCGATTACAAAAGAGTTGCCGTGGGCAAGGTTTGCAGAAGCACCCAAAGATGCAACCCCAGAAAAGCTACAGCAGGTGCAGCGGCACAACGCGCAGGTGCAATCCCTTGCTGAGAAGTTTAACTCTGCTCTGTGGCCCACCAACGCTCAAGAACGGGCTAACGTAGCGGCAGCAGCAGTGTTCTCTCACGTCCTAACTGAGCAACTACGGGTTGAGCAAGAAGGCAAGTCTAAATACATGGCAGAACTAAAGTCCCTGCGCGAAGAGAACAACAACCTAAAAGGTGCTGGGAAAATGCCCAAGCAAACCATCACGGGTCAGCATAGCATCAAATCCAGCCTCAATGACAGATTGAAAATGAATTCAATGGATGCCATTGATATTGGCCTCGATGAAGCACTAGGTGGTTAAAGTATACTAAAGTTATACAGTTATACACAAAATCATATATAACTTAATATAGTTAAAGCCACATTATATCTATGGAACCAAAAGTTACTCCTGATGAGAAGATAACTATGAACGCATTGGATTCTTTCGATCCATTTGCTAGACAAGGACAAGTTCAGCGTCAACAACCACAACAGCAACCAGAAATAAATAAACAACCAAGAGATTTTTCACATCTCGACGAACCTATGATCAAATTAGACCGAAAACCTAAACGCAGACGTAAACCAGTTCCAAAGGTGCTGGAAAAGATGGAATTACCAACTCCAGAGGAAATCAAACAACCAATTATCGAAGAAGTTACCGAAAAAGTACAATTTAACGATACTCTACAGTCAAATATTGTAGAATCCCGAACGAATGAAGGGTTGCCATCGTATCGTGCAGAATTCGCAGGAAGGGACATTTTCGTTGGTTTTTCGGCTAATAAAGCCACAAATCCGATCACTGCGCTCGCTTTGATCAACATTGCGCTTGATTTTGGACGCGATAAAATCCGATTTGACGTTTCTAGCGACGAAAAAAACTTTTACAAGTCACGGAATGACCTTGCGGAGAAATTCTTAGCTACAGACGCAAAATGGTTGTTGTTGTTGGACAATAACATCATTCCATCCATTGGAAGACCACAATGGGCTAAAGCGACGATTGGTGCTGCTCGAAATATCCACGATTCGCACCTACAGAAGCACATTGTGCATCGTCTAATTGGTGCAGGGAAGTCACTTGTTGGTGCAGCGTACTTCGCTAACTTGGATGATGCATCAATCGACTGCTCCAAGACCGATTTGGGCAAAAAAGCAAGAGTCTGCACGGATTCCGTGGAACCAGTTGACTGGGTTGGTAGTGGATGCTTGCTTATCCATCGTAGGGTGTTGCAAGACATCAAGAAAAAGTTCCCTGATATCCTGCATGGAGCATTTTACCCTGACGATATTTCATTCTGCAAAAAGGCACTTGAAGCAGGGCATCAACCTCACATTGATTTGGGTGTTCCAGTCTTTAATGTAGGAATTAAGGCATACTAATGAAACCAAAAATCTACGGATACTACGAGAGTGTACAACTGCACCCACAGAGTGAACAATTTGCCTGTGCGAACATATGGAAATCGACATGGGAAGCACAAGGATGGGAACCAGTGATGTTAAATCGCTCACACGCGCAGGGGAGTCCGCTCCACCTGAAGCTAATGACGAAATTAACAAGACTCGCTCCAATTCTCCCCAACGAGTTGCAGAATAATTTTGCTTTCATTTGCGCTCGTTTTTCACGCTGGTGTGCGCTTCATGCCGCTGGTGGTGGATGGATGAGTGATTATGATGTTGCTAATATTTCATTCACTCCGCAACTTGCTGAAGAGGTTGAGAAGACTGGTTCATTACTTCTTTTGTCTGGGCAACCATCTTATATTTTCCATACAACTAAAGAAATGTGCGCTCACGTCATAAACACAATGCTTTCCAATGATCTTCATGTGGGTGGAGTGTTAAAAAACGAGGATGCTATTTTTAACGAATCTGGGAAACTGGATAAAATCGAAGCGAATTTAATTCACGCAAAACTAGAGAATAATATTCCGAAATCTCAGTACCTAAAAAATATTTTAAATATAATTTGACAATGTTTTTGTAATAATGTAAAAGAAAAATAACTCGACGTGCCAGATTCGTTATTCTGGTGACTCTGTGGAAGTCAAAGAATCCACAATCAGGCCGAACAACGCCCAACGTGCCGGGGCAACAAAACCAAGAAACAAATCGTTAAGAACCGATAGCGGATCTTTTCGTCTTGAATGTTGCCCGTAGAATTTTTCTTCGGGAGTTCAAGCAGAACAAACCCAAAACAAACAATCAATTAAAAAACTAAAATTATGGCTCAAGAATGTATCTCACTAGCAGCAATTCAGGATTTTGCGTCTAAGGACGTGAATCGTATCATCGGACAAATCGGACGGGTTCTCGCTCGTAAAAGTCCTTATATCAACTCCATCGATGGTGGAACGCTTCCTAACGTCTCTGACGTTGTTCGTAGCGTTGTCGAGGAAATGGCAGTTCCTGCCGCTTCGCTCGCGGCTCCTACCTTCGTTAACGACACCACCCTCTGCGGTGTTGGAGCAACGCCTGACGTTGTTGGTTCAACTGAGTATCAGTTCCAACTCCAGACCCTTCGTGGTGCAGGCCCACGCGTTTGTGTAAAGCAAGCTCGGACAGCATTCAAAGGTTCTTACCTCCAAGCTCAAGTTTCGCTCGAAAAGACGATTCTTCAGTTGATCAACGCTGATATTCGTTACCAGTATTTGGTTCAGTCTGGCATTAAGTATGTAGTGGATTCCACTGCTACCTTCTCTGCTAACCTGACTGGTGATATGCAGCAGATTAATACCCTGTTTGCTAACAAGGTTCCTGATGCTCCTATGAACTTCAAGACTCTTTACAAACTCGGCACGTTCCTGCGTGAAGAGATGCTTGCTGAGCCATTCGCTACCTCTGAGGGTGAATTCTTCCAAGTTATCGCTTCTGCTGACCAGATCGAGAATTTCCGCAACGATGCGGACGTTAAGGAAGATCTGATCGGTCTTACGACTGGTTCGTTCAAACTTGGTGAGACTGCCATTTCTGGTTACTCCTTCCAAGGTTATCGTGGTTTCGCATTCGGTATCGATCAACAACCACTTCGCGCTACCGCGAATGTCGCTGGTGTTCTTACCCTTGTTAACCCAATCGTCTCGACTGCCGTAACGAATGGTTTCGCTCAACGCCGTAACCCAGCATGGGTGGCTGCCGATTACGAAGTCATGTTTGTTATCGCTGGAAACGCCTTTAAGCGTCTCGTCCCCGAAAGCTATGTTGGTGAAGGAACATTCCGTTTCGCTCCCCAACTCGCTATGGGTGAACTGGAGTGGACATACTTCAGGGACAACGATTGTAACTTGTATGGTGACTTTGGACAGCACATCTATCAAATCCAACGCGCTATCCAACCAATTCGTCCACAGAATGTTGTGGCAATTGTCTACAAGCGTTGCCAAGATGATGTGAATCCAGCACCTTGCGTTTAATAGTAGATTGATATCGGTGGTAGAGTTAATCTTGACTCTACCACCTAATCAATTTAATAATAAAACATATGGACGATATTCCTTCAATCCTCGACACAGCAAAATTCCGTCACTTGGTTCTTGATGGTGTTTCTAATATCGCAAATTCTATTCAAGGATTTCAAATCCCAGAATACGATGAGCTTGAATTAACATATTACGGATCAACAAACAATATTGCAACTGTAGTGTATAAAAAAGCATCGGTTGTTGTTGCAACATTAAATCTAACATATTCAATTCAACCACCAACTTCAAATGATGCAAATTTAGTGCTGGTAAGTCTAGCTTAATATGGCAGTTAAATTCAATCCTTTCACTGGAATGTTGGAGGTAGGCCCAAGTTCTTCGCTTGTAATTGGGGAGGATGGATCATTGCCAAATGGAAATGAAATAGCTCAAGTCCAAAGTGGAGAATTGACTAATGTAGCCGAAATCGACGCAGGAGAATATAGTTCCGTGTAAATTAAAATTTCTAATTAAACAGAAAAACAAAAACAAAAACAAAAACAAAAACAAAAAAACAATAAAATATTATGGCTAATCCAATTATTCGTATCAAACGTGGTTCTTCCGCTCCAGCAAGTGGAGTTTTGTCTTCAGGTGAGTTGGCAATGGATTTGGTGGGCAAGAGTTTGTACATCGGACAAGAAAACGGAACTGCACTACCAATTGCAGGCGAAGGCACTTTTGCTACCAAGGTATACACTGATGCTGCCGCAACAGCAGTCCAGTTAAATTTAACTGATGAAGTCAATCGCGCCACAACAGCAGAAGTTGCTCTCGGTTCCCGCATTGATAATGTTCTTTCCAACGTAGACGGAGCCGCTCTCGATTCCTTGACGGAAATCGTTGCTGCATTCCAAGCAGCCGACTCGACCATCAATGGTGCGATCACAAGCTTGGCAACAGGCGCAACCGCTGACATTGATGCAGAAGAGGCTCGCGCACTTGCCGCAGAAGGCGTACTCGATAGCAAGATCGACCAAGAGATCCTTGATCGTGTTGCTGACGTTGATGCAGAGGAGGCTCGCGCACTTGCCGCAGAAGCAGTTAATGCTGGACTTATCTCCGCAGAAGCAACCCGTGCAATCGGCATTGAATCCGGCCTTGACGTTCGCGTCACCGCTCTGGAAACTACCATTGACGGCGGAGCTTACTAATGTAATATAAAAGTCCTCTAGGGGGTTCATCCCCCTAGGGGCAACCCTCTTCTATAAGATGGCAAATCCTACACTCATCCCGAAAAAATCCACCCAAAGTGGTAAATCCCCAACGATCAACGATTTACAGTTGGGAGAGATTTGCATAAATCATGCAGACGCAAAGATTTTTTCACGCCATCCAGGAACGGGAGAGATTTATGAATTAACTGGTGGTGGTGGCGGCCCTGTTGGTGTCTCAGTGGATTTGGATGCAATGTTCTCGACAGCTTTTGAGAATTATTACCATGAAGTAAATTATTCTGGCAGCGGAGACATTACGGACATTCAAGTCTACGACGATAACCTCCAAACAACTCACCTATTTTCCCGCACATTCACTTATGATGGTAGCGGAAACCTTACCCAAATCGTGACTAGCGATGAGCAAAACGCTGGGGTATCTCTAACAAAAACAATTTCATACAATGGGTCTGGCGATATAGCCAATGTAACCCGCAACTACGTTCTATAAAGGATTATACAATGGCTGGAATAGAAACATTAACAGGGATCACCAAAGTGAATGCGTTTGAGTATGAGGTGACTGCGGAAGTCTCCGTAGGTAGCGGAATAGACGATTTGGAATACGCAACTTTTGTTCAAAAAAGCGGAGGCTTATTAAAATTTGATACTGGATGCACAACCACCTTTACGAATTGTAAATTTTTGGAAGAAACATCTGCGGCCTCTGAACCCCAAAACAAACGATTTATCGCAAATAGCTCAACTGCCCCTGTCTTCAGAGGATGCAAGTTTATAATTGATCATGGGGCAAGTGGGAATAATCGAGGATTATCTGACTTTGATGTTCCTACGGGAACAAATCCAACTTTTGATTTTAGTGAAGACGGTTCACCATGCTACTTCATCCGAAATAATGGAGGCACAAGTGAAGCTAGGGCAAACCATTATTATAGTGGCACATTTAACTCATTCATAGTTGACCAGAATGGAAATGGGGGTGCTTTTGAGATTATGCGTCCATCGTTAACCATTAATGATTTAACACTTAAAGACAGGGGTTATCCTAATCCATTAAGTAGTCGGCATCTAATAGTTTACACTTCCGTAAACCTGTTTCGTAACAAGACAACAATATTCAGAAAGCTAAAAGCTGACAATGTTTCGTTATTCGCTGGTGGAACCCAACTAACTGACTATAATATTATTATCCAAGTCATAGACGCAAAGGGTCGGTTATTGAGGGCAGAGGATACAGCAAACTCCCAGCGTGGTAACTTGCAGTTTTTAAGAACCTACCAATCAGCACCCCTAGATGCTACGACTTTAAGTGCCACAGAAGTTAAGTGCTATCTGCAAAACACAGACAATAATGACATCATTATTGATGGACTAACAAGCGGAGTGGATGAAGAATTGCTACAGTATAAATACGAGCATAATGCTACCTCCACAACAGGCGTTATTACCTACGATGTAAATGGTGACCCACAAACTACAGGCACTTTTTTCACCGTCACCAACAACTACATTCGCGGGTTCATTTCATACGACAGATTGCCAACATCTCGCACTTTCAAAATAGAGGACAGGATTGATGGTTCGCCACTAGTGCATGACGTTGTTTTGGCCGATGACGCACTCATCACGGCAGACCGCGCTACGGCAGATGGATATTCCGAGATCAATACACCGCAGGCTTTTTACAACCGAGCGAAAGCATACCTCGTTGATAACTACGCTGGCGAAACGGCTACCATCGTCTCCCGCGAAGGAACGACAATCAATGCTGGCGCATACAATGTAACAATCGACGCTTCTGCCGCAGAGGTATTTGCATTCGATGGCACGACCATCACAATCAAGTCTGCTCAATTTGTCGGCAACATTACTGGCAGCGGAACCTTTACTTTGCTCAATGGAGCAGAAGTGGTTGGAACATTTGGTGCGACCACTGTTTACCCATGGGAAGTTAGCAACGTCGAAGCTGGATCAACGCTTCAACTTTTTAATGTAACCCAAGACATTGAGATCGAGAACTTGGTGGTCAGCGGAACGGCTGGAACGAAAGTTAACGCCAGCGGCACATACGCCACAGCCGAAGCAGTTCCAAGCGACACGATCCGTCTCCGCATCACTTGCCAAGCTGGAGCTAATGCACTGCTGCCATTTGAGACTGTCGGCGTAGCTACTGCTTCTGGAGCATCATTCCGCGCTGACCAGCAACCAGACGCGATCTACAACGCAAACAATATCGACGGAAGCACAATTACGGGAATCACTCTGACTCCAGACTATAGCAACATTCAGATCGATTTGGACGATCAAGTTGCTCCATACGAAATTAGCGCACAAGCAATCTACAATTATTATTCCTACCTGATTACTACGCCGCAAGGTATCGCTAATTTCTATGGTGCTATTACGCCAGTTGACCAAATGAATTACAGGATTAACGCATCGGTTGTCCCTCTGAAGATTCAGAATACTGGATCAACAGATGTTGTTCTTAATGGAGGCAGGTTGTATCGTGATGATAGCGTCTCTGTACTTGACACAGGCGCGGGTTCTGGAACAGGATCAATCATGCAAGATACGGGATTCTTGGTGCAATATATCCAACCACAAGTTGGAACT
>BS_KBA_SWE02_21mDRAFT_10000428_pt1 | contig 15724 bp, 13 predicted proteins | sample BalSeasSWE02_21m_FD_9196 | JGI IMG/M metagenome (IMG submission 9196)
TGGCGAAGATTGAACCGCAGGGAGCGTGTATTATGGAAGCCGAAGGGCGAATTGATGTGTATGGCTTGTTTGGGGTGGAATACATCATCTATTTGGTACACGGTGGCCCCTACTTGAGAGGTCAACAGTTGTTCAAAGACGTTAGAGATGATGGTTGGTATTGGGTGGAAAACAATTTGAAAAATCAGGCCCATACCATGAACAAGGAGACGTTCAATAACCTGTTCCTAGAGGCAACCCGATATGACTCCTAATCCGCTTGATTCCGTCTGGCAGACTTATCAAATTTCCACCGATTGCTTTAAATCGGCACAGGAGGCAATTAAACAACGGCAGTTTAAACTATTCGATTCTGCCACTTGGCCAACTCAACCAGAAGCTCCTCAACTGGTGGTCACGGCCTTGACCGAAGTGAACGACTTATTTGTCTTCTCTCTGTGGGCGACGTTTGAACGCTTGGTCATCACTTATTTGCAAAATAAAGGGGCAACCTTACAAACGATTGCCCCCCTAGATTTAGCTTCGCCTCTGTATGAACAGTTCTGCAAAGAGGTAGAATATTGGAATCAAAAAGAGGTCTTGGATTTACTCAAACATCTGGCCGCCATTGATAAACATACGATTGGACAAGCTAAACAAATTCTGGACTATCGCAATTGGATTGCCCATGGTAAGGATGTTCACAAGAAATCTGCGGTGAAAACCATGACGCCCGTTTATACTTATCAAGTTCTCAATGATATTGTGATGGTGTTAATGTTGAATTAGATGGTGATGACAGGTGGGTGAAAACTTAGTTAGGACTGGCAGTCCTTAAAGGATTGCCAGTCCTGATTGATATGGAGTCCAAATCTTCAGATTTGGGAACCTGGCTGGAGTCCAAATCTTTAGATTTGGGAACGCGGCGGTCCAAATCTGAAGATTTGGACTCCAGCTATATTCCGTACTTCAACTTAAATAAGAGGAAACATTTTATGAGCAAACCTTGGTATAACGTCGTCCAGCCCCGTGAGGATTTACGCAAAGGTAAGCCGCTCGATGCGGCGGAATTTGCGGTTAATTTAGGGCAGGTGTTGACTCAGCAAGCGAGTGCAGTTTATCAACAACCGGAACAATTTTTTGCCCGGACTTATTTGACGAAAAATCTGACGGATTTGGCCGCCGAAGTGACTCGTCGGCTGGCCGGTGAAGTGACGGAAACATCGGCGGTATTCAACTTGATAACCCAATTTGGGGGAGGTAAAACTCATGCGCTGACTTTGTTGTATCATCTGGCCAAACAGGGTAAAGTGGCAAAGCAGTGGGAAGGGGTGAATAAAGTGTTATTGCAGGCCGAGGTCAGTGAGATACCGAAGGCCGCAGTGGCGGTATTTGTCGGCACCGATTTTGATGCCTTGACAGGTCGTGGTGGCACCGATGGGACGCTGTTGCGGAAAACGCCGTGGGGAGAAATTGCGTTTCAATTGGGTGGTCCGGAGGTGTTTCAAGCGGTGGCTGAACATGATAAACAGGGAATTGCTCCGGCCGGGGATGTGATTAAACAAATGTTGCCCGCTCATCAACCTTGTTTGATTTTGATGGATGAGTTGATGAATTATGCCAGTCGGAACGGCAGTCAGGCGTTTACCCAACTATACAATTTTTTGCAAGTGCTTTCTGAGGAGATACGTGGGCGCACGCAGGCGGTGTTAGTGGTGTCGTTGCCGGCGTCGGAATTAGAAATGAGTGCCGAAGACCAAGCCAATTATGGTCGCTTGGAAAAATTATTAAATCGATTAGGGAAGGCGATGGTCATGGCGACGGAAAATGAAACCACTGAAATTATTCGGCGACGATTGTTTGAATGGGAAAACACTGAGGGCAGTCGAGAGGGGAAGATGAGTTTCCTTAAAGAAGCGAAGTTGACGGGTAAGGAATATGCACAATGGGTGACCGATAATCATACCCAATTGGCGAATTTCCCCATTAACCGAGCAGCGGAGGAATTTTTGGCTACTTATCCGTTTCATCCCAGTGTGTTGTCGGTTTTTGAACGGAAGTGGCAAACCTTGCCGAAGTTTCAACAAACTCGTGGAGTCTTGCGGTTGTTGGCGTTGTGGGTCGCCCACGCTTGTCAGCAGGGCATGAGAGGAGAACATAAGGATAAACTCATTACTTTGGGCACGGCTCCGTTGGAAGATTCCATTTTTCGGTCCGCGGTGTTTGACCAATTGGGCGACCAATTATTGGAACCGGTAGTTAATTCGGATATTAACGGCAAGGCCGAGGCGTTTGCGGTGCGATTGGATGAAAACGCCGAGGAGATTTTACGAAAAGTGGCTTTGCATCGTAAAATCGCCACCGTCATCTTTTTTGAATCCAGCGGCGGCATGTTGCGAAAGGAAGCGACTTTGCCAGAAATTCGGTTAGCGGTGGGTGAACCAGGGTTAGAAATTGGCCATATCGAATCCGCCTTGGAGGCGTTGACCAGTGCTTGTTATTATTTAAGCGTGGAACGCAATCGTTATCGGTTTAGTAGTCAACCTAACTTAAATAAACTCCATGCCGACCGCTGTGCCACGGTTAAACCGGCCGATATTCAAGCCCGGTTGCGGACCGAAGTGCAAAAACTGTTTACCAGTGGATCGAGTTTGGAATGTAAATTTTTTCCGCGCCAGAGTGACGATATTCCTAATCGGCCGGTGATAACTTTAGTTATTTTGTCGCCGGAACAAGTGTGGCAGGATAATGTGACCAAAAGAGACATCGATAAGATGATTAAGGAGTGTGGTAGCACTTCCCGAGTTTTTAAAAACGCGCTCTTTTGGGTGGTGGCCGATAGCAGCCTCAATTTACTAGATGAAGCCCGCAAATTGTTGGCGTGGGAAATGATTGAGGAAGAGAAGAAGGAGTTGCGATTAGAAGAGAAGAGTAGAACGGAGTTGGCGAATAATTTGAAAAAACACCAAGGTTTCTTGAAGGATAACATTTGGCGAGCATATAAAAATGTGGTCTTCTTAGGTGAAAACAACCAATTGCAACTCCATGACTTGGGCCCAGCCCAGCCCAGTGCTAACCCTAATATGGTGAAGCGTATTTTGGAGGAATTACTCTCATTGGATTTAGTGACGAAATCGTTGCAGCCGCGATTTTTTACGCGCAATTGGTCGCCGGCGTATGAAGCGTGGGATACCAAGGCGGTCAAAGAAATGTTTTTTGCTTCTCCCAAGTATCCGCGGTTATTGAATGCGGACCAGGTGCTAAAGGAGGTCATCGCCAAGGGGGTGAAAGAGAGGGTGTTGGCTTATGTCGGTAAAACCACGGAAGCAGGGTATCAGCCCTTTTATTTTGGTGAGTCGCTGACGGCAGAGGATATAGAAATCTCTGAGGAGATGTGGATTCTCCAAGGGGAAAAGGCGGAGATTTATCTAAAAACGCGGATCCAACAAACTGCTGGACCCGTTGCGAAAGTGACGCACACTCATCATTCGGATCACACCGTTCACCCAACGGCAGAAGAGGTCAAAGGGTTACCGGCTATTCTAAGCCCGCGGCCCATCATCCAGAGTAAAAATTCTTTCGTGTGGCAAGGTGAATTGCATCCCAATAAATGGATGATATTTTATAGAAAAGTGCTGACTAAACAGGTAGCGGATGCCGATAGGGAGATAAAATTGACGGTGACTTTGGAGGTCACTTCTAAGGCGGGGTTTTCTGGGCCGGCGGAGGAGGAAATTCAAGTGGCGTTACGGGAGGTGGTCCAAAGCTGAAGATTTGGACTCCAGCCGATTAAGTACTGAAGCAGAAATTCGGCGGTATTTTCCCCTCACCCCCGACCCCTCTCCCAGAGGGCGAGGGGCGAAGGAAAATAGGAGAAAATTTATGCTTCAGTACTTATCAGAAAATTTATGCTTCAGTACTTACCATCTGCATTGTAGAATAAACATGAAATTACCAAATTGTTCAAACTTAACCTGCTTACTTCTTATTGGCACCTGTTTATGGGGTCTCCCCAATGACCTCCTAGCTTCTCCCACCAGAGCCATGGGTGCCAAACGTATGGATTTGCAAGAAGCCGTGGCATTAGCCTTACGTCATAACAAAACGGTAGAAAGTGCCTATTTGGATCGTGTGGTCGAAAAATTTAATTTGAAAATCGCGCAAGATGAATTTCGACCAGACTTTACTCTCTCGGCCTCGGCTCTGTATAGTCATGTTAAGGATGCCGACCTCTTGGCTAGACAAATTGGTGCCGAAATTTCTTTGAAAATTCCCACGGGCGGACAGTTTAACTTGAGTTTGGAACATGATGACTCCAACCAAAGTGAAGATCGCTATCACAGCAATTTGAAACTCTCCTTTACACAACCGCTGTTGAAAGGTGCCGGTGTGGATGTCAACTTAGCCAGTCAAGTAATAGCGGAACGACAAGAGCAAAGTAATCTGCTCAAATTACAATCGGTGTTAATCGCTCTTATCACGGAAGTCATTAACAATTATCGTGATTTCTTTATCACACAACGACAAATGGAGATTACCCGATTATCTTTGGAACGTGCCCGTCAATTACTAGAAGTCAACCGCGCTCTGTTGAAAGCCGGCCGACTAGCCCAAGTGGAATTGATTCAAGCCGAAGCCGATATCGCCAATCAAGAATTGAGCGTGCGAATGGCAGAAAATTCGTTAGAAACCACACGGGTTAGCTTCTTGAAAACGCTAAATATTGATAGAAATCTATTAGTGGAACCCGTCGCCTCAATCGACGTGCAACCTCCTTCGAACTTAGACCTCGAAGAGTTACAAACTCTGGCTTTTCACCATAGCCCCGAATATTTACAAGCGCTGTTGGCACAGGAAAATGTTAAAACGCAATTACTGCTGGCCGAAAATAATCAATTGTGGCAATTGGATATTGCCACGCAATATAATCTTACCGGGGCTAGCGATTCTTGGATACAAGCACAACAACGGGCCGGTCAATTGGGACAAGGAGAATATTCGGTAGGATTGTCTTTGCGGATTCCCTTTGGCGATTTAAGTACCAAAGGAGAATTGTTAGCGGCGAAAATTGCGGTGCGCCAATCCGACATCAATTTGCAACAATTAAAAGAAGACCTGACCGTTGAAATCCAAGAGGCGGTACGCAATATTCAGATGAAATGGGAAGAAATCAAGTTAGCCCAAAGAGCGCGGGAACTGGCGCAACAGCAACTGGATGTGGAATTAGAAAAACTTAAAGTCAATCGTTCTTCCAATTTTGATGTGGTCAGAATCAAAGACAGTTTGATGAGTACCCAAAATCAAGAAATCAATTCCCAAATTGACTATCTCAATGCGCTAACCAATTTAGACGCGCTGTTGGGTCTCACTTTACAAAAATGGGGCGTGGACATTAACAACGTTAGGAAATAGAAAATACACCAAAGTAGGGTGCGTCCCACGCACCGTTCTGAATTTTAGAGATGGTGCGTGGAACGCACCCTACCTTTAGAGATGGTGCGTGGGACGCACCCTACCTTAACTTAGGGAAATAGAAAAGTAACATTTACCATGAATAGTTCCAATTTATCGCCAGAAGAACTGGTGACGACCCTAGAGCAATTGCGAACCGAATGTCGTTCTTTGCAATGGTCTTATCAAAAATTAGAAGACGACTATCGGATTTTACAAATTCAAGTCACACGCGGTAAGCGACTCCGCCGCTGGTGGTTGGTGTTGATAATTACCGCCGGCTTGGCCACCGGCTGGTATCTGCGGTCTGAAGAGTTGCTGACCTATCTGGAACAACAGGGTCTGCTGGTTACTGATTCCGCCACGGCCTCTTCCACACCAGCGGTACCAAAATTTATCAAAGTCGAACAACGTTCTTTGCCAGTGACTTTACCTCATCTGATGGGTAAAATAGAACCGTTGAAGCAAGTAGAAATTGTCAGTCCTGTCGCTGGTAAAGTCAAGGCCAAACATTTTGAATATAACCAGATGGTGAAAAATGGTCAAACCTTGTTAGTCATTGACACCACTGACGAAGAACGTAATTATCGTAGTGCCCAAGCGGAATTTATTGAGGGGAAAAATCAGGTAGAAGATCTGCGCCATTGGTCATCGAGCCAAGAGGTGAGAACCGCACAACGCCAATTGACCGAAGCACAATACGACCTGGCTACGGCGAAACGTAAGTTGGAGGAGAGTCGAGGTTTACTTCAGAAAGGAATTGTACCATCTTCGGAAGTAGAGGAGGGAGAAGAAACGGTACGTAGTAAAGAGTTGGCTTACCAGACCACGCAGGAGCAACTGGAAGCAATTTTGAAAAAAGGCAGCGCCGATAACCTGAAAGTGGCGGAGTTGAAAATGGAAGTGGCCCTGTCTAAAATGGAAGATATTCAAACGCGGATTGCCCAAGCTAACGTGGTTAGCCTCATGGATGGGGTGGTTTTTTTACCTCCCCAGTCTAATTCTGCTTCATCAGAACAAACCATCTTGGAAATTCAAGAAGGGAGTATGGTCAAACAGGACCAAAGGTTACTGATGATTGCTAATTTTGAGGGTTTTATCGTCACGGCTAAAGTGGAGGAGATTCATATTTTGAAATTGGCACCGGGGCAGACCGTCACCATCAAAGGCGAAGCGTTTCCGCAAGTGACTTTGGAGGGAGTGATTAAAGACATTTCTTCACAAGCCGACCCCGATCAGCCAGGCCCCACTGACCAAGTTATTTCTAAATTCTCCGTCACCATTGCGGTGTCTAAGTTGACCGCCGAACAGAAAAAACATTTACGGTTAGGCATGTCAACGGAGATGGAAGTCATGTTGTCTAAGAAAGACCAATCGTTGGTGGTGCCGTTTGAGGCAGTGACCATCAAAGATAAAGAGGCTTGGGTGACGGTGTTAGATAAAACCACGGGCAAGCCCAAAGAAGTCAAAGTGAAACTGGGACAGACCTTGGTGGATGGTGCTTTAGAAATCGTCGAAGGGATTCAAGTTGACGATAAATTATTACCGCGGCCGGTGGAACCGGACCAGGAAAAGAAGGACGATGACTGATGATAAAACTAAGAAATATCGCTAAATCTTACTCCTTTGGCCAGACTCCACTACCGGTGTTAAGAGGTATCGATTTAGACATTCAAGCGGGTGATTTATTGGCGGTGATGGGTGCCTCTGGCAGTGGTAAATCCACTTTGATGAATATTTTGGGGTTGCTAGACCGCCCGACCAGTGGCCAATATATTTTAGAGGACAAAGAAGTTAGACATTATAGCGATGATGAGTTGTCTATATTGCGCAACCAGAAAATTGGGTTTGTGTTTCAGTCCTTTCATTTATTACCCCGGTTAACCGCCCTGGCGAATGTTGGTTATCCCTTGATGTATCGCAATCTGCCCCGCCAAGATATTGAGAAACGGGCGCAAGCGATGTTAGAAAAAGTCGGTTTAGCCGACCGCGCCAAACATCGTCCCAATGAATTATCTGGCGGTCAACAACAGCGGGTGGCCATTGCCCGAGCCTTAGTGGGAAAACCTTCTCTACTCCTCGCCGATGAGCCGACTGGGGCTTTAGACAGCCGCGTGGGGAAAGAGATCTTAGATTTGTTTGTGAGCTTAAATCAAACCGAAGGCATCACTATCGTCATCATCACTCACGACCCCAACATTGCCAATCGATGTAAGCGCTGTGTGGTGATGGAGGATGGATTGTTAAAATAAACTAAAGTAGGGTGCGTCCCACGCACCGCTATACACTAAAATGGTGCGTGGGACGCACCCTACCTATCTATTCACTATATATGTTTTCTATTTATTTTACCGAAGCCTTTCGCAATTTATATACTGCCCGACAACGTACTTTACTGGCTTTGCTTGGCATTATCATTGGCATTGGTGCAATGATTGGTCAAGTGTCCATCAGTATGATTAAGGGGGCCGAAACTTTACGCGAATTTTCTCAGATGGGGACTGACGTTATGGTGTTCAGAAAAGATTATTCCGGCGATGAGAATAATAATACCCAAATCTCTATAGCAGAAGCGTTGGAATTACCTCGTTATGTTCCCAGCGTCGTCACCGTTGCCCCAATGATGCAAGGTCAAGGTGAATATCGTTTCGCCGGCGAAACTAGCGGGACTGATATTTTGGGCGTGAATACCTCTCTGCCCGCGGTCTCTAAAGGTTTCCAACTGGAGGAGGGACGATTTTTTTCCAACCTGGACCGAGATGACAATTTGTCTTATGCCGTTATCGGTTGTGAGGTGCGAGAATGGCCTGGTTTTAAGGATTTTCAGGGAAAATTACTAGGTGCCGAGATAAAACTGAATGGTTATTCTTATGTGATTATCGGCGTTTTAAAATGTACGGAGGATTATTTCATCTATCCGATCAATTGGTCAATTTTGTTACCGATTTCCTCTTTGCAACGTCAATTTTATGTTACCGCAGTTGAGAGACTCGTTGTTCGTAGAGTAGCGGATTCCAATCATTTATTAGTTTCAGCCCAAATTAAACAATACTTTGCCAAGCGAGTGAAGGGACTCAAAGTGAGGCGACTGGAAGGGTATGACAATTGGATTAAGCAAGAAAAAAAGGAGGTGCGAAGAATGACTTTATTATCGATAGCCATTGGTGGTTTATCCTTATTGGCAGGTAGCATTGGGATCATGAATGTGATGTTGACCGCGGTGATTGAACGACGACGTGAAATTGGGATTTTGCGTGCTATTGGTGCCAGACAACGAGATATTCGTTGGCAATTTTTGCTAGAAGCGATTATTTTATCTCTGCTCGGCGGCATCTTAGGCAGTGGTTTAGGAATAGCGTCGTCGTATTTAATTGCGTGGTGGAATGAATGGCAATTTTTCGTCTCTTATCAGGTTCTCTTACTGGGCGTGGGAGTGTCTTGGGGCGTGGGAATATTTTTTGGTTTTTACCCGGCTTATAAAGCGGCTAAGTTAGACCCGATTGTTGCTTTGCGGACTGAGTAAGGGACCATCAATAAATAACTCACCTTACGCACGGTTAACTCAACCACTCTCAACCCCTCCTTGGTAAGGAGGGAAGTAAGCACTACCGGAATCGCAGGGAAGATTCCCCACCTTAGCCACAATGCCATTAAGTTAAGCTAAAGTTATGGCGTTGGAGTTCACAGCTTTAGCTTTGGAAACGCCGTCTTACCTTGACTAATCTCGTCCAAATCTAAAGGTTTGGACTCCAAGACCGGCTAAAGCCTCTACTCCAAGACCGGCTAAAGCCTCTACTCCAAGAAGCCCTACTCCATTCTTGGAGTAGAGGCTTTAGCCGGTACTACTCCAAGACCGGCTAAAGCCTCAATACCATTAAGTTAAGCTCAAGTTACGGTGTTGGAGTCCAAAGCTTCAGCTTTGGAAACGCCGTCTCACCTTGACTAATCTCGTCCAAAACCTGTTTTGGACTCCAACGCGGCTTAACTTAATGGCAGTGGGGCCGGGGGTGAGGACACTACCTGATGTCTCATTACCTTAATTTGACCGCATTGGTACAATCAATACGGGCACCGGCGACATCTGTGTGACCTTTCTAGCAGTGGAGCCAATTAACATTTCGCTTAATGTGGAATAACTGTGAGTCCCCATTACCACCAAATCCGCCTGGCAAGTTTTGGCCTGTCTCACAATAGTTGGTGCCGGTGATCCTTCGACCACTAGAATGTTCTCTATTAAATGACGGTCGACGGTCTTCAACTGCAACTCTTCGGCACAAAATTGCTCGACCCGGTGCTGCATTTGCAAACGTACTTTTTCAATGACTTGCCGATGCAGTTTCTCGGAAGATTCTTTAGGCATGTAAGTTTCCAGTAATGCCATGCCGTAAGTACCCAATGGTTCCAAAACGTGGAGTAAAACAATTTGCGCTTGATAGTGTTGCGCTAAACTAATCGCATACCGAAATACAGGCCGCGTCTGCTCGCCTAAATCGGTAGTATATAGAATACGTTTGATCATGGGAAGCATTTGCTCTCCTCCCTATTGTTGAGGACCATAAACGAGATCAGGTAAAAATAGACTAATTTCTGGAAGGTAGGTGACTATCACTAAAAATAGCAGTAAAATCAATAGCCAGGGAATAACTGCTCGAACGACTGTTATTAACGGCATACCGGTAATGCCAGAAATCACGAATAAATTAAGTCCGACGGGTGGGGTGAGCATCCCAATTTCCATATTGACGACGATGATGATACCCAGATGAATGGGGTCAATGCCTAATTGTTGTGAAATCGGATAGAAAATAGGGGTCAGAATTAAGAGTAGTCCCGACGGTTCCATAAAACTGCCACCAATGAGCAATAGAATGTTGATAACCAGTAAAAACATTCCTGGTGTCATCCCCGCGTTGATAAGGACTGCCGCCAATTGTTGCGGAATTTGTTCAGTGGTCAATACATGTCCAAAGAGCATCGCATTGATGATAATAAACATTAACATGATAGTTACTTTGGCGGAATCGATAAAAACTTTAGGTAAATCACGAAATTTGAGGTCTTGATAGATAAAGATGGCAATGAAAAAAGCATACACCGCGGCTACCGCAGCTCCTTCGGTGGGAGTAAACCAACCGTTGTAAATGCCTCCCAAGATAATAAAAATTAGCAATAATCCCCAACTGGCATTGATTCCAGAAATAAGCATTTCGGTAAAGGAGGTAAAAGGTAAGCGGGATAAGTTATATTTGCGAGCGAGAACATAAATCCCCAGCATTAGCATCATACCAGCAATTAAGGCGGGAATAAAACCGGCCATAAACATGCGTCCTACTGATTGCTCAGTGATAGCACAATAGACGACCATGACAATGGACGGTGGTATTAAAATTCCCAAAGTACCGGCGCTACTAATCACACCGGCGGCAAACGGTAGCGGATAACCGTTAGCGACCATGCCGCTTATCGCAATGGAACCAATGGCTACCGCGGTGGCTGGTGAGGAACCAGAAACGGCGGCAAATAGCATACAGGAGAAGACGGAAGACATGGCTAAACCGCCGGGGAGCCAACCGACACAGGCTTGGGCAAAACGAATTAAGCGTTTCGCTACGCCGCCGGTGGAAAGAAAAGAGGCTGATAGAATGAAAAAAGGAATGGCTAATAGCGTATAATGTTGGGTCCCTTCAAACAATTTTAAGGAGAGGGAAGTGAGGGAATCTTGCGAAAATAATAAAATGGTTAGAATACTCGATAACCCTAGAGAAATGGCTACGGGTACCCCAATCGCCATGAGTAAAAATAGCATTCCAAACAAAAAAGTTGCGCTCATCATAGTTGCCGCGGCCCTTGGTTTTCGACGCGGTAGTCAAATTCGTTCAAAGTTTTTTGTACTTCGTCGACTAATATCCGGACCTGACTGCCTTTGATTATTTTGAACAAGATTTGGGCAAATCGCCAAAATAACAGGGCCAAGCCTAGCGGTAAAATGCTGTACGGTAGCCATTGCGGAATCGGTAAATCAATGGAGCGCCAGCCCGTTTGATAAATTTTATAGACATAGTTGGTGCCGCCAATGAAAAAAATAACGCAGTAGGCGAGGCAAACGAGAAGGGCGATAATAGTGACGGTGCGTTGCCAGGATGAGGGCATGAGTTTTACCATCGCATCAATTCCAATATGGGCACCAACTCGGACTCCGTAGGAAGCACCAAAGAGTACTAACCAAGCAAATAAATAGGTGGTCAATTCCAGTGCCCAAACCACACCGCTGTTAAAAAAATAGCGGGCCACAAATTGGGAAAAAGTGACGAGGGTCATGGCAATGAGGAGGAAAGTAATAAATAATTCTTCTAACCGGTTGAATAAATTAGAGAACATAGACCAATCTCCGGAGGCAAGCTCTTATAATATTAAACAATCCAAAATCAATATATCAACCACCCTCTGCCCTCCTTAATCTCCCCTCCTTAATAAGGAGGGGTTGGGGGTGGTTGGGCGTAGGTATTAACAATCAAGCAGAAATATACGGTCCATCAGTCCAAAACGTGTTTTGGACTCCGGTTATTATGGCGATTGATTGGCCATGATGGCAGCCTCAATCACGTCTTTTCCAATGTCCGCTTCAAATTTTTGCCAGACCGGTTTCATGACTTCCCGCCATTGTGTTAACTCTTCCTTGGTTAACGTCAATACTTCCGTTTTGCTGGTTTGTTTAGCAAAGTCTAAGACTTTTTGCCGGTCCTGTGCTTCCACGTCCAAGGCCAGTTTATTCACTTCATCAGAGACTTCATTCAAAATCTTTTCCAATTCAGTGCGAATTTCAGGAGGTAAACCATTCCAAAATTGTGTACTCGTTACCAGCAAGTAGTCTAGTACGCCATGATTGGTTTCCGAAAAATATTTTTGCACTTCATGAAATTTTTTGGAGTAAATATTTGACCAAGGATTTTCCGCGCCATCGACCACACCAGTTTGAAGGGCATTATAAACTTCCGCAAAGGCTAATTTTTGTGGATTCGCGCCCAAAGCCTCAAATTGAGCTTGTAGTACGTCCGATTGTTGAATCCGGAATTTCAAACCTTTGGCATCAGCGGGAATACGCAATGGTTTATTAGCTGATAATTGTTTCATCCCGTTGTGCCAATAACCTAAACCAATGAAATTTTGGTTTGCCATCGCCGATAATAATTGTTTACCCATGGTCCCTTTTTGGAACCGCTCTACCGCATGAATGTCGTCAAATAAAAACGGCAAATCAAAGACTTGCAATTTTTTAGTATACTTCCCAAATTTGGCTAACGAAGGGGCAATTAATTGCACATCTCCTAATAATAACGCCTCCATCTCTTTGTCATCCCCATATAATTGGGAATTAGGATAGACTTCGACGACCACTTTGCCGGCTAAACGTTGCTCCACAAGTTGTTTAAATTTGTTCGCACCAATTCCTTTTGGTGTCGATTCGGCCACCACATGAGAAAATTTAATCTTAATAGGTAGCGCATTATGCTCTCCATGCGGAGAAGTGGCTGGTTGCTGGCTATTGTCACACGCCGTTAATACTAACAAGGCTAAAGCTATACTTAATATACGTATCATTTTCAAATCTCCCTTATTATTCATAATAATTGACGGCTGTAAGAATAAATAAAAAGTGATAAACTAGCAAGTGCTATTTTTAATTCAACTTTGATTTTTCAACTTATATTTAATATGGGAAACGTTACCAATGATTACACCAACCATTGCTGATGCACTTAATCAACAAGTGGCCCGTGAATTTTATTCGGCCTATTTTTATTTATCGATGTCGGCTCATAGTGATTCTATTGGCCTGAAAGGATTTGCCAGTTGGTTTATGGCCAAATATCAGGAAGAATTGCAACACGCGATGAAGTTTTATAAATATCTTCTCGACCAAGGGGCAACGGTCAAATTATTACCTATCGAGCAACCACCGTCCACTTATGAAGGGGCATTGGCAATGTATGAAGCAACGTTGGCGCATGAACAACAAGTGACCGGAAACATTAACGATTTGATTGATTTAGCGATGTCAAAGCGAGATCATGCGACTCAAATTTTTCTACACTGGTTTATTACCGAACAAATTGAGGAGGAGGCCACAGTGACTGAAATCATCAGTAAAATTAAGTTGGTGGGTAATCATGGCGATGGCTTATTTATGATTGATAATATGGTAGGACAAAAGTTACCCTCGGCTTCAACTTCTACCATGGCCACTACACCCACGAATTAAAGGAGTCCAAAACACGTTTTGGACTGCTTAATTTAAGGGCATTGGTCGCAAGGTCACTTGTCCTAATAATCAAACAGTGCTAGACTTTAAGATAGGTACTCTTTGAGTTTATTTCACAGGATTCAACACCCATGCGTGAGTTTTTTCGAGAAGTTAAAAATAGTCGCTTTGTCCATTCTATTTTATTTGATTCTGCGGTCATTGCGATAGTAGTTTCCATGATTACTTTATTACATCTGTTTATCGTATTTGTGGCTAACATGTTGCCGACAAATAACATTAGTCAATCCTTGACTCATTTTACCGAGATAGTGGTATCGGCTAATTCCGCGATAGCAGTCCTCGCTCTATGTATTATTAGTACCATCAATCTCTATCGATTAGTTCGTTTTGAGATTATTAAACCGCCTTGTGAGGAACCAAATTGTCCTTATCAAGCAAAACAGGAGTCTAACTTATGATTTTTAAATCACCCTTACCAATAGCCAGTTTGCGCTGGTTATTAATTGAATTGATAGTTGCCACAGTGCTTTGCACGCTACCGGTGGTTTGGACCAATGTTTTTGATGCACCAACTTTTGCCGTCGGCTTAATTTTAGCCAGCATTTTCTTAGTATTGTCGGAATGGTTTCGGCAATTTAAACCCGCCATAATTATTCACTGGTTTGAAACCGTCTCGATTAGAAATTCTAATACATCTCCCACTAAACAGCGTCAATTGATTTTGACAGGTAAGTCGGCTACCTTGTTGAAAGGGGGGGGGTTAGAGCAATCGGTATTTAAGACTAAGGGGAATTAATGGTGTTACGAGAGAAATTTGACAACTTTTGAAAAGATCGTCAAATCTGTTGCAACGGGGCAGGGTTTGAGATTTGACTTTTCTCGAAAAGTTGTCAAATCTGACAGTCAGCGTAGGGTGGGCAAACGTCCTTTTGTTTACCCACCTGTTATTTATTATTACGGTTGATAGTCAGTGTAGTTAGTGTAGGGTGGGGTGTGCCTAGTTAGGCGTTAAGTTATGGGGGGAGATTCCCCCTCCATTGAGGGTATATGGAGTCTTTACGGTCAGACCTCTGAAGTTCTAACCAACTCTCAGGGTGTCTAGCGATAGGACCAGTGCGGAAAGGTGAAATTAGGAGACTCGGTTTAAAGTCACCACCGCTTGGAGAGTCAGTCATGCTAAAGAATTTGCTGAAGTGTTGCGGGAGCCTCAGAAACCTGACAGGGTCAAAGTTGCCTGTATACTCTCGTCCATCCTAGAGTAGGTACCGAAGCAGAAATTTTCTCCTATTTTCTTTCGCCCCTCTCCCTTTGGGGGCCGGGGTGAGGGAAAATACCGCCTAATTTCTGCTTCAGTACTTACCTCTAAACCTTCGCAATTTAAGAAACCTTGGCCTTTGATAATCCTAACCTTACTTATTGCGGTGTTGGAGTCCAAATCTTCAGATTTGGCAACGCCGTCTCACCTTAAGCAGTCTCGTCTAAAGCTAACGGTTTGGACTCCAACGCACTTTAACTTAGGAACCACCAATAAATAGATGGTCCATTTAATCTCTCACGTCAGGGATTACCCCAACCAGGAGTATCAAGCGCAGCTTTGTAACAAAGCTCCGCTTGGTACTCCTGGTTGAAGTTTCGCTTGAACTTTTAGAATTAGTCCCGGCGGCATTACCAGGCGGCGCCTCACGGCCATTAACTTAGTGTCAGTTACCAACCTGGACCATCTATTTATTGGTGGTCCCCAACTAAAGTTTAGCTAACATCTCCTGGAAACTAGCAACATCTGCACAACGCAAGGCTTGTTTAAATAATCCTTTCAACAGGTCGCGACGAGTGAGGGCGTTAATTTGGTCACGCATTGCCACTGGCACCAGACCAAATCGTTCCTCTAGTGCTTCAATTACCATTAAGCGGGCTTCTTCCAATAAACCTTCTTGCCGTCCTTCTTGCCGTCCTTCTTGCCGTCCTTCTTGCCGTCCTTCTTGCCGTCCTTCTTGCCGTCCTTCTTGTCGACCTTTTTGTCGACCTTCTTGC
>BS_KBA_SWE02_21mDRAFT_10000429_pt1 | contig 15720 bp, 14 predicted proteins | sample BalSeasSWE02_21m_FD_9196 | JGI IMG/M metagenome (IMG submission 9196)
CTGCACCTGATTTCCTTTAAATATGTTGGTTAATTCATATGTTCTTGGATTGGCATTATATCCTTCTGTGACCAAAACTACTGGATCAGTTTCATTAACATGAGACAGGTAAACATAATGTTTAAATGTTCCTGCTGCAGGATTTTTATGGTCTAAAGGTTGGTTCAAAACCAACTGATAGGCATCTGAAAAATAATCTTTTGTTTCCATTTTTGAAATTTCAGCATCCGGAAATAATTTTTCCAGTTTTTGCTGAAAAGTCAAAATTTCAACGGGTTCTAACTTTATAGTTTTACACGCTGTAACACTTAATCCAATGAATACAAATAATACTAGGGTTTTTAATAATTTCATGTGGTATTTTTATATTTTGAAAATTAAATATAACTGTTAAAAAAACCAATTCAACATACTGTATTAACTCTCTTTACTGTTATTTTATCAAAAATAAACATAAATAATAAATGAGAAAGATTAATTAGTACATTTATAAAAACATTTAAACTTAATGAAAGACATTGCGCTAATTGATGACAATTTTATCGAGCAAAATACACATTTTCAAACTTTAATTGCTGAAATAAAAAACGGTTTTGCAACCTCAACAATTGAAGTGCCAATGCGTCATCATCACGATTTTAGGAATCCAAAAGAAGGCATTGACTCTACTTTATTACTAATGCCAGCTTGGAATCCAAGTACAGAAGCAGGCGTAAAAATTGTTACGGTAAGTCCAAACAATGGCAAATACAATTTACCTTCGATACAAGGAACGTACATTTATTTAGATGCCCACAAAGGAAAGGTAAAAGCCATTTTGGCCGCTAAAGCTTTAACCGCAAAACGCACCGCTGCAACCTCAGCATTGGCATCTTCCTATTTATCAAAAGAGGATGCAAATTCTTTATTAATGATTGGAACTGGAGCTTTATCAAAAAACTTAATTTTAGCGCATGCAAGTATTCGCCCAATAAAAGAGGTTTATGTTTGGGGGCGAAATTTTGAAAAATCTCAAGCCATTTGCAATGAACTTATCAATGAAAATTTTAGTATAAAAGCTATCAATACTATTGAAGAAATTATTTCAAAAGTAGCTATTATTTCTTGCGCAACATTGTCCAAAACACCTTTGGTTTTAGGGAAATATTTAAGAGAAGGTCAGCATCTTGATTTGGTAGGTGCTTACAAAAAAGATATGCGTGAAGCTGATGATGAAGCCATTAGAAAATCAAGTGTTTTTATAGACACTTATCAAGGTGGCTTGAAAGAAAGTGGTGATATTGTAATGCCAATTCAAAATGGAATTATTTCAGAAAATGACATCAAAGCAGATTTATTTGAACTGTGTTCTGGCAAAAAACAAGGCCGACAAAACAAAGAAGAAATTACTTTTTTTAAATCTGTTGGACACGCATTGGAAGATTTAGCAGCTGCTTCATACTATTATAAAAAAATTAAAAATGCTTAAAACCTATCAGAAAATCCTTCAACATAAATCATTTGTTCCACCTAAAAATTGGCTGCAAATTAAAACCATTGATATGCATACAGGCGGTGAGCCACTACGTGTAATTATAGATGGTTTTCCAGAATTAAAAGGAAATTCAGTATTAGATTATCGTCGCTATTGCAAAGAAAATTATGACCATTTAAGAACAACTTTAATGTTTGAGCCACGTGGCCATGCTGATATGTATGGCTGTATTTTAACACCTCCAAACGATGATGAAGGCGATTTTGGAATTGTGTTTTTACATAACGAAGGCTATTCAACTATGTGTGGGCACGCCATAATAGCAATTTCAACTTTGGCTGTTGAAATGCAATGGATTCAAGTAAAAGAAGGTGAAAATATTTTAAAAATTGATGCACCTTGTGGTCGAATTACTTCGTTCACAAATGTAAAAAATGGAGAAGTTACTGGTGTTCGATTTTATTGTGTACCAAGTTTTGTTGTTGGTTTAGATAGAGTAATTGAAGTTAAAAGTCTAGGAAAAATCATTTACGATTTAGCCTATGGCGGTGCTTTTTATGCTTATGTAGATATGAATAAAAACAACCTTGATTTTGATTTAACACCAAACTCTTACAGAAAATTAATTTCAGCAGGAATGGCAATTAAACATGCCGTAATGCAACAAGATAAGGAAGTTTTACACCCTTTTGAAAACGAATTAAGTTTTTTATACGGCATCATTTTTATTGGAGATGCACTGGATAAAACCAATGATAGTAGAAATGTTTGCGTTTTTGCTGAAGGCGAAGTTGACCGAAGTCCAACTGGCTCTGGAGTTTCAGGAAGAATGGCTATTCACAAACTTCGAAATGAAATAGATTTCGATCAAAAAATGCGCATTGAAAGTATTACAAATTCCGTTTTTGAAGGCTCTGTAATTTCAGAAGAAAATTATGGACCATTTACAGCCGTTATTCCTCAAGTGGAAGGAACAGCCCATATAACCGGTATGCAAACTTTTGTTATTGATCCAAAAGACCCAATGAAAAACGGTTTTATTTTACGGTAATAAAACGAACTCTAATAACAAATTCAAATGAAATTTCAACCTTTTCCGGAAATAAAAACAGAACGGCTCCTTTTAAGAAAAATCAAAGTGTCAGATGTTGATGAAGTCTTATTTTTAAGGTCGGATAAAACAGTAAATAAATTTATAGAAAGACCTGAAAATAGACAAACCAAAAATAAAGCTGATGCGCTAAAGTTTATTGAAAAAATAATTACTGAAATTAAGAACAATAAAAGTATTTCTTGGGAAATTACGTTCATAAATAATCCCAAAATGATTGGAAGCATTTGCCTATGGAATTTTTCCAACAACCTTAAAACTGCTGAAGTTGGCTATGCTTTAAATCCAATTTTTCAAAATACAGGCATCATGAGTGAAGCGCTAAAATGTGTTATTGATTATGGCTTCAAGAAATTAAAGCTCGATACAATTGAGGCATTTACACATATAAAAAATGAAAATTCTAAAAAACTTTTAGAAAAAAATTGTTTTAAATTGATTGATTATAGAAAAGATGACAATAATGTTGCTAATATCATATACAAAATTCAAAATCCTAACAAATAAAAAAACTAGCTATTCATAATAGCCTCAATATCTGCAATTTCAATTGGCATAGCAGCCGTTAAATTAACATTTCCAAATTCAGTTATTAAAATATCGTTTTCCAAACGACAACCAATACCTTCTTCAGGAATGTAAATACCTGGTTCACAAGTTAACACCATACCAACTTCAAAAGGTCGCGTATATAAACCAACATCATGAACATCTAACCCAATATGATGTGCTGTTCCGTGCATAAAATACTTTTTGTACAGCGGATTTTCAGGATCCTGCTTCTTTACTTCAGCAGCATTTAACAAGCCCAATTTTATCAACTGCTCTTCAACCAAAAGAGCCATTTCTTTTTCATAATCGGCTGACACTACTCCCGGTTTTAATAATTTTGAACCTTCCTTTAAACAATATAAAACAGCATTGTANACTTCTTTTTGTCTTTGAGAAAACTTTCCATTTACAGGAAAACAACGCGTAGTATCAGAATTGTAATTGGCATAGCAAACGCCAAAATCCATCAACACCATATCGCCATCATTACAAACTGAATCATTCGTATTATAATGTAACGCGCAGGCATTTCTACCCGAAGCCACTATTGGCATAAACGCATGGCGTTTGGCTCCTTTTTTAAATAATTCATAAGTCAATTCAGCTTCCAATTCGTATTCCATCATACCCGGTTTCACGGTTTTTAAAACACGTTCAAAACCTCCAACACTAATCGCTGCTGCTTGTTGCATCAATCTAATTTCTTCTTCTGATTTTACCTGACGCAATTCTCGTGTAATTTTCGCAGCGCGATGGTAATTATGCAAGGGATAACGCTCTTTGCACCAGGAAATCATACGATCCTGACGGGTATTCATTTCCGCAGTCAAGGTTTTTTTATGTTCATTATGACCCAAATAAAATGCATCTGCATCAAAAGCCATGTATTGAATTGCTAACTCAAAATCTTGTACCCATTTTACATTTTTAACCCCTGAAACTTCATAAGCCTGCTCCTTTGTTAACTTATCACCTTCCCAAATTTTAATATGTTCATTGGTTTCCTTCACAAACAAAATTTCTCTGTTAGCAGGTAAAGCCGCATCGGGATACAACACCAAAATAGATTCCTCCTGATCTATACCACTCAAATAAAACAAATCATTATTTTGAGCAAAACCCATTACATCATCAGCATTGTTTGGCATTACATCATTTGAAGTAAATATTGCAATAGCGTTTGGTTCCATTTTAGCAATGAAATTTTGACGATTTTTTATAAATAATGATGAAGGAATTTTGTTGTATTTCATAATTTTAATTTTAAAATTTTCTGTCTACTGAAAATGGTTTTACATTTAATGAAGGCTTTTTGTTTGAAATTATTTCAGCAATTAATTTACCTGATGCTGGCCCCATTGTCCAGCCCATCATAGCATGACCAGTTGCAATACAAACATTTGAATATTTTTTTGTACGTCCAATAAAAGGCAAACCATCAGGTGAAACAGGTCGCAAACCACTTTTAGCCAAATCCATTTCCTCCACAGAAATATCCAGATTTGGATAAAAAGTTTTGGCGTTTTTCGCAATTTGCTGTACGCGAACTTTATTTATTGTTTGGTTAATCCCCGCAATTTCCATGGTGCCACCAAAACGGGTAAAACCATCCATAGGCGTTACTGCCGTATTTACATCAGTTAAAATAGTAGGATAATTGATGTTGGTTTTTCTAAAAACATTCATTCTATAACCTTTTCCAGCCTGAACCAATAAATTCACACCTAACATTTTAGCTAAAATTGGCGACCAAGAACCTGCTGCAATTACCAATTCATCAAAATTAATAGTGCTATTTTTGGTACTTAAACTGTTGACTGCATTTCCGTTTTTTTGGAAGTCCAACACAGGTTCATTCACTATAAACTCAACACCGTTTTCTTTTAAATAAGCTTTTATTTGAAGCATAAATTGGTCAGGAGAAGTATGAGCATCGCATAAATAATGAAAAGCACCTTCGGCATTTAATTCAGGTTCTATTTTTTGCAATTCACTTTTTGAAACATGATTTACTTCCAAACCTTGTGCTTTCGCAATTTCAGCCAAATGTGCTTCTTTGTCTTCAAATTTTGCAGACTGATAACTCATTAAAATTCCCTTTCTTTCATAATGAAAATCGAAAATTGCATCTTGTTTCATTTCTTCAAAAAGAGTACGACTAAAAACAGCGATTTCTGCAATTACCGGAGCGCCTTTTTCAACATTTTTTTTGGTTGAAGATTTATTAAAAGCCCAAGCCCATTTCATTAAATCGAGATTCAACCGTGGTTTCAAATAAAACGGACTTGCCTGATTGAACATCATTTTTAATCCCATTGAAACCATTCCGGGAGCTGCTAACGGAATTACATGACTTGGAGAAACATAGCCTGCATTTACAAACGAAGCTCCAGAAGAAATATCAGATTGGTCAATTACGGTAACTTCATGGCCTTCTTTCTGAAGAAAATAAGCGGTGCTTAAACCAATAATACCGCCTCCAATTATAACAACTTTCTTATTCATATTTTATAAAACTTGAAATCCGTGAGCGTATGGGTCATCTTCATCATCAATCATAATAGTATTGTAACCATAAATTTTAGCCCAACCTTGAATACTTGGAACAATTGCTTTTTTACCATTTAAAATAGTTTCTGCTTCAATTCTTCCTGTAAATTTTGAGCCAATATAGCTTTCGTGAATATACTCATCACCTTTTTTTAATTTTCCTTTTGAAAATAATTGCGCCATTCTTGCTGAAGTTCCTGTACCACAAGGTGAACGATCAATAGCTTTATCGCCATAAAAAACAGCATTTCTACCCGAAGAAGTTGGATCAAGCGGAGTACCTGTCCACAACATATGGCTTACATCTCTAATAGTTTCATTTTCTGGATGAATGAACATATTTGGATATTTTTGATTGATGCTTTTTCTAACAATTTGTGAATACTGAATTATTTTACTTGCCGTAAAATCCTGAATTCCAGAGAAGTTTTTTTGAGGATCAACTATGGCATAAAAATTCCCGCCGTAAGCAACATCAAATATAATTTCACCCAATTCTGGGCAATCTATAGTTAAATTTTCAGCTGCCAAATAACTTTTTACATTGGTTAATTTTACCCAATCTACTTTTTTATTGGTTTGCTGATATTCAATTTGAACCAAACCCGCAGGCGCTTCCATTTTTATTTTTCCAGGAATTTTAGGTGTAATTAAACCTTCTTCAATGGCAATAGTAATCGTACCAATAGTACCGTGACCACACATTGGCAAACAACCTGAAGTTTCGATAAATAAAATAGAAAAATCATTTTCAGGATTGTGAGGCGGAAATAATATACTGCCACTCATCATATCGTGTCCGCGTGGTTCAAACATTAAGCCTGTGCGAATCCAATCAAATTCTTTTAAAAAATGTTGGCGCTTTTCACTCATATTTGTTCCAATCAAATTTGGACCGCCACCTGCAACAACACGCACTGGATTTCCGCAGGTATGTGCATCAATGCAAAAAAATGTTTTTTTTGACATTGTTTTAAATTGCTTTTAAGGTCTTAACACCATCAATCTGTCTTGAAATTCCCAAAGGGTTTTCATTTTTCAATTCAATTGGCAACAATTCATTTGGCCAACTTTGAAAACTAAACGGACGCACCCAACGTTTGATAGACTCTGTTCCAACTGCGGTAAAACGACTGTCGGTTGAAGCTGGATATGGACCACCGTGCACCATAGAAGGGCAAACTTCAACACCTGTTGGTACACCATTAAAAATAATTCGTCCAACTCTGTTTTGAAGTGCATCTAATATTGCCGGATAATTTTCTAGCTCATTTTCTGCTAAAATAGTTCCAGTTAATTGTCCTTCTAAATTTGAAATAATTGCTTCTAATTGCGCTGTATTTTCACATTGAACAACCATTGAAAAAGGTCCAAAAACTTCCTGATGCAAATTGGTATTTGCCAAAAAAGCAGCACCTTCAACCGTGGTAATTATTTGACGCCCATAATTGGTTGAAACTTCTTTATCTAAAATTGCAGCAGTTTGCAAACCTTTTTGAGCTAGCATTTTAGTTTTGTTACTTTCGTAAGCCCCAATAATATTTGGATGCAACATACACGAAGGTTCAATTTTCACAATTTCTTCAGATAAAATTTGAATGAAATTAGATAAATCATGGCCTTTAATTCCTAAGATTAAACCTGGATTGGTACAAAACTGCCCTGACCCTAAAGTAATAGAACCTGCATAGGTTTTTGCCCAATCTGTGCCTTTTGTTTTTGCCGCATTTGGCAATAGTACAACCGGATTGACACTTCCCATTTCAGCAAAAACTGGAATTGGTTCTGGGCGTTGTGCAGCCATATCATATAAGGCTCTTCCGCCACGAATACTACCTGTAAAACCAACTGCTTTCACCTCTGTATGTTTTACCAAAGCAACACCAACTTCAATACCGCTGCTATTTAAATTTGAAAATACACCGTTTGGCATCCCTGTTTTTTCTGCTGCATTTATAATTGCTGAAGCTACCAATTCACCTGTACCAGCGTGCATTGGATGCGATTTCACAATTACCGGACAACCCGCTGCCAAAGCTGCAGCCGTATCGCCACCAGCAGTAGAGTATGCCAATGGGAAATTACTGGCGCCAAAAACAACCACTGGACCTAGTGGAATTAGCATTTTACGAATATCAACTTTTGGAATTGGTTGTCGGTTTACATCAGCCGTATCAATTACAGCTTCAACCCAAGAACCTTCTTTTACTAAATTTGCAAATGTGCGTAATTGAAAAATAGTTCTTCCGCGTTCGCCCATAGCACGACCTTCAGGTAAACCAGATTCTGTACAATAAGTTTTTACCAATTCATCACCCAATGCTTCAATTTCATTGGCAATTTCATTTAAGAATTCGCTTTTTTTAGCGCCTGAAACTTTTTGATATGCTTTAAAAGCCACTGCTGCCAATTCAACTGCTTGGTTAATTTCAACCTCAGAAGCTTCATAAAAAACAACTTCGTTTTCTAGGTTTGTTTGTGGATTGAAGGTTTTAAATGTTTTTTTTCCGGTGGATGCTAATAAATTTCCAATGTAATTTTTTCCTGTAATCATTTTTTATTTTTTAGTACAATTATGCTGTGTTAGCGATAGCAGTGATATCCTTTTTTTGTAATTGAGCAACGCAGAAATTACAAAAAAAGATTTAACGAATAGCGCGACCGCTTGCGGTAACACCCAAATTAACCGACTATAAATTTTTATAATCTGGTAATGTTGGTCGGTTTTTTAAACCAGCTTCAATAATAGCCAATACGCGTTTACGTTCTTCACCAGCCAAAGGCAAACGAGGTTCACGAACATTTTCGGTTCCAATTCCTGTTGCGACTTCTGCCAACTTTATATTTTGGACTAATTTAGTACTAATATCTAACTCTAACAAAGGTAAAAACCAACGATTAATAGCAATGGCTTCTTGAATTTTTCCGGCTTTTGCCAAATTGCAAATCGCCACAGTTTCAGCAGGAAAAGCACAAACTAAACCTGCAACCCAACCATCGGCGCCCATTAAAATACTTTCCAAAGCTAAGGTGTCTACACCACACAAAATAGCGTATCGATTCCCAAAACGATTGCGCATACGTGTTACATTTGAAATATCACGGGTTGATTCTTTTACCGCTTGAATATTTTTACATTCGGCCAATTCTTCAAGCATATCAAGGGTTACCTCAATACCATAATCTACCGGATTGTTGTAAATCATTATGGGTAATGTTGTACTATTTGCAACTTTTTTGAAATAAGTTACGGTTTCTCTGCCATCGGCTTTGTAACGCATTGGAGGCAACATCATGAGCCCGTTAGCGCCATATTCCTTAGCCAAACGTGCAGCTTCAATAGCATCTTTGGTAGATTGTTCAGCAATGTTAATGATAACTGGAATGTTACCTTTAACAATTTCAACTGTTTTTATAATTAAGGTTTTTTTCTCTTCAGCAGTAAGTGTACTGGCTTCGCCAAGCGTTCCTCCTAAAATAATTCCACTCACACCAGCCTTAACTTGTGCGCGGATATTGATTTCAAAATTTACTAAATCTAACGTGTCATTATTGGTAAATTTAGTTGTAACTGCGGGCATTACCCCTTTCCATTGTATGCTCATGTTTTTGAATTTTTAACAAATATAGGCGAACTTAGTATTGATGGTTTTATGTTTCTTAGCAATTGATAGTATTATTTTACCTTATTTTATTACATTTATCAAAAAAATAGATTAATTTTGACTTATACTAAATTATTTAATGAAAGTTTTACCCTTTAAAATTCCAAAACCTGAAAACGTTACTTTATATGTACAACATTATAAAGGTGAAAATTTTTATGAAAAATTACATCAGCATAAAGAGATTCAGATTAGTGTAGTTTTAGAAGGAGAAGGTACTTATATTATTGGAGATTGTGTGGGCGATTTTAAAAAAAATGACATTTTTGTTTTGGGTGAAAATTTACCACATGTTTTTAAAAGAGATATTGCTTTTGAACATGAGACTGAAATGGTATCGATATTTTTTTCAAAAAATTCGTATGGTGAGAATTTTTTTAATTTACCTGAATTTGAACATTTTCAATACTTTTTTAACAATGCTATTTTAGGTTATCAAGTAAATTCAAATAAAAAAGACATCTCACAACAACTTTCTAAAATTCAAAAACTAAATAAATTTGAACAATTTAAGTCGTTTTTAGAGGTCATGAATTTAATAGCTATTGCAGATAAGAGGAAACTTTCATCGTTGATAAATTTAAAAAAATATGCAGGTGATGAAGGAAAGCGTATGAGCGATATTTTTCAATATTCCATGGAGAATTTTCACAAAGAAGTTAGTTTACATGATGTTGCCAATATAGCCAACATGACTCCAAATGCATTTTGTAGATATTTTAAACAACGTACCAATAAAACATTTGTCAACTTTTTAATTGATATTCGTATTGGAAATGCTTGTAAGTTGTTGGCTAAGAATAATGATTTAAGTGTTACCGAAATTTCTTATAAATCTGGATTTAACAACCTCGCCAATTTTAATCGGAAATTTAAAGCTATGAAAGGTATTACACCTTCAGAATTTAGGAAAAAACACTAATTCTATTATTTACATCAATGCCCTATATACTCTCAAACAAAAATTTAGAAATTCAAATAGATCTTCCTGAAGAAAATTACAATCAATCACGTTTTGACTGGACTGGAAAAATAAGAAAAGTAACATTTCAAGGCATTTGTTTAACTGGCATTGAGAATGAAGATAATAAAAATAATGAGTTTTGTGGAAGTGGTTTTTATAATGAATTTGGAATTGACGCACCTATTGGATATGATGAAACAAATAAAGGTGAATGGTTTCATAAAATTGGCGTTGGCTTATTAAAAAAAGAAGAAGATACTTATTTATTCAATAAAAAATACAAGGTTAAACCCGCTGAATTTAATTTTAAAACAGCATTTAATAAAGTTATAATAAATTGTAAATCAGAAGACGTCAATGGTTATTCTTATATGTTAAAAAAAGAAATTGAGTTGTTTGAAAATAGTTTTGTAATCAATTATTTTTTAGAAAACACTGGTAAAAAAACAATTTTAACAAATGAGTACAACCACAATTTTATTGCAATAAATAAAGATTTAATTGGAAATAATTATGTGTTAAAATTTCCATTTGATATAAAACCTGCCTTTTTTGGGGAAACAGTTAATCCAGAACAAAAAGTTGACATTGGGATTAATGAAATAAAATTTAATAGTTCACCTAAAGAACAATTCTTTTTTAGCAACCTCACTGGTGATAAAATTGTTGAAGCAAGTTGGGAAATCATCAATCTTAAGAACAAAATTGGAATTAAAGAAACAGGGAATTTTCAAACAAGCAAAGTGAATCTTTGGGGCTGGAGCCATATTATTTCCCCAGAATTATTTTTTGAAATAAATGCTAAACCCGGCAAGTCAGTTTTATGGTCTAGAACTTACAATATGTACACCATATAATAACTTTTAGAATTTTAATTTTTAAAATCCGAGCTCCTTTTGCCTTTTTTTAGTCATTCCTTTTACAACTAAATCATACGAATGGTCTATCAATTCTTTTATAAATTCATTTTTTAATCCACCTTCAATTGTAATAGTATTCCAATGAATTTTGCTCATATGGAAACCTTCAATAACATCTGAAAATTGTTCTCGCAATTCAATAGATTTTTCCGGATCACATTTTAAGTTTACCGTTGATGGCTGGTATTCTAAACCCGATAAGGCAAACATTTTATTGTCAACTTTAAAAACCAAAGTTTTTTCATCGAAAGGAAAACATTCTGTAACGTATTTTTTTGACAAACAATAATCTCTAAATTCTTCTATGTTCATATTAAACTCTTTTTTGAACTTATTCAAAGTTACATATTGTTTTCAATTAAAAGAAATTGATACAATTGGCATTTATTCAAGCTTCAACTTATCAATACAATATCTGCAACTGTTTAAATGATGTAGCATGTCTAGATTTTAATTATATCCTATTTTAACAGATAAAATAACGGTTATAATTGCAATAACCATTAAAATCCAAAAAACTGGCAGCACAAATTTAAGCCATTTCCCAAACGAAATTCCTCCAATCCCAAGCATTGCCATTAGAACTCCATTGGTAGGTATTACCATATTTGAAAACCCATCACCAAATACAAAAGCCAATACTGCCGTTTGTCTTGAAAAACCAAGTAAATCGGATAACGGAGTCATTAATGGCATTGAAACCAGTGCTTGCCCAGAAGCAGATGGAATGAAGAAATTTAAGAATGATTGAAAAATGAGCATACCTGAAACAGCAATTGACTGAGACTGACTTGCCAGTGAATTAGAAAAATAAAATAATATGGAATCCATTATCTGACTTTCAACCATTACTACTGAAATTCCTCGTGCTACTCCAACTATTAATGCTGGAATTATCATAGATTTTAAACCATTTGTAAAAATTTCCATAGCTTTTTCGCCACTCCAACCGCTAATAAAAATAACTGCTATACCTATAGCTAAAAATCCAGCGCTCATTTCAATCAACCCCCAACCCATAAACTGAACAGAAGATAGTATACAGGCATAACCAATTATCAAAACAATAAGAATGGCAATATGCTTTTTTGTCAATTTTTCATTACTTAAATCATCATCAACTTCATTTGTATCATTTTCATTTAAGGTCAAAGAAACCCTATTATTATTTTTAACGCTTTTACCATATCTCATTAAATAGGAAAACCCAATTATAATTCCAATAATAAAAATGATGAATCGTAGCCACATTCCACTACCAATAGGTAATTCTGCTATTTGTTGAGCAATTTGAACTGTAAAAGGATTGGTTGTTGCAGTAGACCAACCAATATAAACCGGAAGAATTCCAAGCGCAAAGCCAAACATGGTATCGTATCCATTTTGTTTAGCAAGAATTATCAATATTGGTATTAAGGGCAGTAATTCAATATGGATACCCATAAAAGCACTACCCGTAGAAATTGTTAAATAGATAAGGAAAAATAATAGTATTGGTGATTTACTGAATCTTTTAATCAATTCAGATAGAAACGCATGTATTGTTTTGGTTTCAACAATAAGACTAAAAACGGCTCCTAAAATAAAAATAAAAAAAATAAGTGTTGCCGATTGTGTTAATCCCTTGGGTACAGAAGTTAAAACACTAAAAATTGAGTTTGGAGAGGCATGCTCCTTTACATCGTCTCCAATTAATACGCCTTTTATTGAAATATGCTTGGGAATTTCCTTATAACTGCCCGATACTACAACGTTTTGTTCAATTTTATTAATAACTTTTTTCTCTCTTTCAAAACTCCCGGATGGAATTAAATAGCTTAGAATTGAACAGAAAATAATTATTAAAAAAAGAAAAATAAATACATGGGGAATTTTAAATTCGCTGAATTTCATGGCTTTTTTTTAGTTAGTTGATTGTGAATATAATAAAAATTCAAAATCAATCAAAATAAATTGAATTCACCAACCAAAGCAACATCCCTTACACATCCGAAGTGTGTGGTGATTATAAAATTATAAACAAAGGCTTTCTCCCTAGTGGAAAGCCTTTATCATTCATAAAAAAGATTATTTACTTCTTTTATCAAATAATCTCTTGCTTCTTTTGTTTCGCCACTTGTAGAAGACCAATTACCCGTTAGATGACCTAAGTTTTTAATTTCATATAAATTTGATTCTATACCATTTTTTTTCAATTCCGAATGATATTTTACACCATCTGTTTTATAATAATCATTTTCGGAAATCATTATAATTCCAGTTGGTAAATTAGAGAATTCTTTTGCTAGAAGTGGTGAAACCAGTGGATTAACACTATCTTTTTTATCACTTAAATACATATCAAAAAGTATCTTAAAATCCTTATATCCGAGATGACTTTCACGAAAATCTAATACAGGATTTATAAGCACTTGGGCCATAATGGAAGTGCTGAGAGGACTCTTTTTATTATTTTGACATAAACTAACAACAAAATTAGCACCAGAACTATGCCCCATCAATACTATTTTAGAATTATCTCCACCAAAATCTTGAATGTTATTGTGAATCCAATTTAAAACCTCTTGGGTGTCATTTAGTCCAACTGGAAATTTGTTTTCTGGTGCTTTCCTATAATCTACACTTACAATTATTGCGTTAAGGTTATTTGTCAAAAAACTGCAAATATTGTCGTTATCGTCTATTTTTCCCGACATAAAAGCTCCTCCAAGGATATAGTAAACCACTGGCAAATTACTCAAATCAGAAGGTTTATAAATTCGAATTGGAATTTGATATTCGTCAGATTTCACAAAAATATTTTCAACTTTAAAAACCTTTTCTTTCTCAATATTGTAATCCAAAACTTCTTTTGTTACCATATACCTAATAACCTTTGGTAACGGGTCAAATATTTTAATAGCAATAAAACCAATAATTATTATTACCAGTAATATTTTTGAAATTTTTATTAATTTTTTCATAGTCTAATTAGTTTGGTTAACAAGTGCAATATACGGAAATAGTTCAATTCCAGTGAGGTTAATGATTTCGTATGGGCTTAGTCTAGAAAGTGATTAATGCTACCAACCAAAACAACATCTGAAATGGTATGATGTGGACAGTATAAAGTAAATTAAATCACAAACAAATCGCTTGCAATTCCATCAGCTAAAAATTTACCTTTTTTAGTAGTTTTTAAAATTTTATTGTGTGCTGAATCTTCTTGAATTTCAAGCAACCCTTTTTCAATAAAAGGTTGCACATTATTTATCAATGTTTGAAGGAATACAAGCCCAAACTCGCTTTCAATTTTTGCAAATGAAACACCCCAAATAGTTCTTAAACCCGTCATAACACATTCATTAAAACGATTGTTTTTAGAAAGTTTTTCGAAAGATTTTGGCAATTTATTTTCAAAAATACTTTTAATATATGCTGTATTGTTTGAAATATTCCAACTACGTTCCTCACCATTATAAGAATGAGCCGAAGGCCCAACGCCCATATATTTTTTGCCTAACCAATAAGAAGTATTGTGTTTTGAAAAATAATTTGGCTTTCCAAAATTAGAAATTTCATATTGAACAAATCCTTGTTTTTTAGTTTCTGAAACCAAAATATCAAAATGCTCTAAAGCCTGTTCTTCATCTATTGAGGGTACTTTTCCCTTTTTAATAAAACTCGCTAAAACTGTTTTTTCTTCAACTGTTAAAGCATAGCTTGAAATATGTGGCACACTAAATCCAAAAGCTTGTTGTAAATTTTTTCTCCATTTTTCAGAAGACATATTTGGTACTCCGTAAATTAAATCGATGGTGATATTATCGAAATATTGAGTTGCTATTGCCAAACATTCTTTTGATTCTTTGGCAGTATGAGCCCTATTCATAAATTTTAAATCGTCTTCAAAAAAAGATTGAATTCCAATACTTAATCGGTTAATGGGTGTTTTAGACAATTCAATTATTTTCTCCTCAGATAAATCGTCTGGATTTGCTTCTAAGGTAATTTCAGGATTTGAAATCACATCATAATTTTCATAAATGGCAGCTAATAAAAATTGTATTTCTTCAATGGTTAACAAAGAAGGTGTGCCACCTCCAAAATAAATAGTTTCAATTTTTTCATTCTGAAATTCATTTTTACGCAACACCAATTCATTTGCAATTGCTTTTATAAGTTCATCTTTTCGTTTTAATGAAGTAGAAAAATGAAAGTCGCAATAGTAACATGCTTGTTTACAGAACGGTATGTGCAAATAAATTCCAGCCAAAACAATAAAAATTATGAGTTAAAAGTACACTTTTATTTAAAAAAAACACAAAACGTGATTTAAGTTACCTTTTTTGTGAAAACTCTATTGTATTTTTGATAAAACCGAACCATTATGTATACTTATATAGTTTCATTCAAAGTGAAAAAAGATGAAGGAATTACCTTTGTTGAGTTGCAAAAATTTGAAGAATTAACCGAAGCAAAACCTGCCGGATTAGATCATTTTC
>BS_KBA_SWE02_21mDRAFT_10000430_pt1 | contig 15700 bp, 15 predicted proteins | sample BalSeasSWE02_21m_FD_9196 | JGI IMG/M metagenome (IMG submission 9196)
CCGCCATTTTTTGGCTAGGACTTAGTGGCACTGGCATTGCCATTATTTCTTTTATTGACGACTGTCGTCAGGTCCCGGCGTTATATCGTCTGCTAGTCCACTTTCTAGCCGCTACGCTCTTTCTCTGGAAAACTCAATGGTGGATTAGTGCCATGGTACTTCCTGGCTTCTTTTGGGAATGGCCAGATTTTTTTAAAATCGTGGGCTCATTACTCTTTGTGGTATGGATGGTCAATTTATATAACTTTATGGATGGCATGGACGGTTTCGCCGGCGGCATGGCAATTTGTGGATTTACCACTTTAGCGATTCTGGGTAGCCTGACGGGACAATCGCTATTTATGCTACTGAATTTACTGATTGCCAGTGCCACGGCAGGATTTTTATTATTTAACTTTCCACCCGCTAAAATTTTCATGGGCGATGTGGGTTCCTCATCACTGGGATTTTTAGCCGCCGCTTCCAGTTTATGGGGAGAGCAATTAAATATTTTTCCCTGGTGGATAGCGCTACTGATATTTTCACCTTTTATCGTCGATGCCACAGTCACGCTACTACGTCGTTTAGCGCAAGGCGAAAGAATTTGGTTAGCTCATAAATCTCATTATTATCAACGCTTAGTTCAACTGGACTGGGGACATAAACGCACGGTACTATGGGAATACCTCTTAATGATAGCCTGTAGTTTTTCCGCTTTAATCGCCCTGACTTTGCCAATCTATGCGCAATGGGGTATATTGATAGGATGGGGCCTAATTTATTGGTTTTTGATGGAGTTGGTTAAACGTCGTGAAACTAAATAATTTACCTTACACTCGACACTGCACCAGGAGCACCAGGAGTACCAGGAGTACAAAGCGGAGCTTTGTAACAAAGTTCCGTTTTGCTGAAACTCCTGACTATCCAATTTAACATTATCGCACTGAAATACTAAATATGCAAATTCCTTTTGATCGTAGTTATTGGGTAGTACCTCATTTACTACTAGCAGGTTGTTACCCTAGTTCTTTCAATCAACAAGAAAAACGAGAGAAACTGAAAAATTTGTTGCAAATCGGTGTACGCTGTTTTGTCAACCTTACTGAAGAAGAAGAGGATGTTAAACGATCTAGTGGCGAGGTCTCAATGTTTTATCGCCCAAAATTATTAGCGATGGTACAAACTCAGGGTCTTGAAGTATCTTATGTGCGTTTTCCAATTTTTGATGGGGATGTTCCAAATCAATTGACGATGTGTTCCATCTTAAACTTTATCGACCAAGCGATGGAAAATAAGCAAGCGGTCTATGTGCATTGTTTAGCAGGTCGTGGACGTACAGGAACCGTAGTGGGTTGTTTCTTAGCACGGCACGGCATAGCCAGTGGGCAAGCAGTATTCGATAAACTGAGGGAATTTAGTCAAACTAGCTATCCTCAAAGTGAGGCTCAACGTACCATGGTTTCTGCTTGGCAAGTTGGCAAATAATTACCTCGTTACCACGCGCAGCCCAAGTTAGCGCAACAGATTCCACAATTGCCCCCCGTGTCTTATACCACCAAAGCGGCGGTTACCTCAACCACAGGCGTGTTGGTCTATGTGCGTACTACGGCGGGTAATGATGCCTTGGCGTGGCTGGATGAGAATGGACAACCAGTGACGGAATCGCAATTAGCGATTTTAAAAGCGGCTGAATGTCTTCCTACTACCCCGGCCTTACCACGGCGACCTGACCATCATGATTTGGTAGCCACGGGGGTGGAGTTGATTCTGCAAGAGGAACAAAAGTTGGGAGGACAATTGGGCAGTAAAAATAGTCTTCGGCGGCGCACTTATGAACGTTTGAAGAAATATGCTGACACCAAAGGCACGGTCTTCAAACCGGACTTGCCCAAAGCCATTGACCAATTGTATCGTTATCCCTTGCGTCAAGCGGCATTGGATAGCTTAAATCGGCAATTGCGGAGTAGCATTAAAGACGAGGATTTAGCCGAATTGGTATCGACCTGGTATCGAGAAGAAAGATTGTGTCTCATTGAAGAATCAGACGTTGCCCAAGAACCGCAAATTGTGTGTTCGTTGGGATTAATAGCTTGATTTTATTTTGGAGTCCAGAATCAATTCCGGACTCCAATTACTATAGGATAATTACTAATGAAACCGACTACTTTAATTTTGCGTTGTTATGTTGAAAAACAGGGGTCACAATGGCTGGCCTTTTGTCTCGATTTGTGTTTGGCTACTCAAGCAGATTCTCTGTTGGAGGCCAAAGAGAAACTCAGCAACCAAATTAGTGAATACGTTTATGATGCGTTGGTGGGTGAAGACCAGGCCTTTGCTGAACAATTATTACGACGACGCGCCCCGTTAGTGGATTGGTTGAAATATTACGGATATGTGTTGTTGAGTCAAGTAGGCGCCATTCGTCGAGAGGTGTGGCAACAGTTTGCGGCCATCATGCCATTGGTGCCGGGCTCTCCATCGCAGGTTTAACTATGGCTAAGTATCATCCGTTGACCTGTCAAGAGGTGAAGAAAATCTTGACCCACTTAGGTTTTCAACCACGTCCTCGAAAAGGTACTTCTCATGAACAATGGGTAAAACCAGATGGTGGTCGATTTTATAAGGTCACCGTCGACTGTCCAAAGTCTCCTTTTAGTCAAGACCTCATTCGCTGGATGGCACAACAAGCAGGAGTTTCTAAAAGACAATTTTATGAGGCTTTGGAGGATTGAGTTTTACTTCCTCTACTTGGTTTACGATATTCCCAAGGAGGTCATTTTAAGATGGCAGACATAGACCATTATCGTACTTGCGTGGAAACTCTTATCAAACAACATGGTCGTCTTTCTTCGGCGGAGGAGGAATTGGAAACGCAGTGGATTTTTGATCGAGAACATCATCATTATCAACTGGCTTATCTAGGTTGGCAGGGCAATGCGAGAATTTGTGGCCCAGTGTTGCACTTTGATATTAAGAAAGGCAAAATTTGGATTCAGCATAATGGCACTGAATTTGATGTGGCCGAGGAGTTAATGGCGATGGCCGTACCCAGAGGAGATATTGTGGTTGGTTTTCATCCTCTTTATAAACGGAAGTACACTGGGTTTGCCGTAGAATAGCGAAACGCGGAATGGGTCTCGATATTATATCGAGCAGAGAGAGGGTGTCTAATTAAAGAACCAGACGTTGCCCTAGAACCGCAAATGGTGAGTTCATTGGGATTGGTAGCCACTTGCTGATAGGGGCGAGTACAACAGATTGCGGGGATAAACGGATAACCCCCCTCAAGTATCACCGATAGCAGTGAGATACGGATTAGTCTAACTGGGTTTATCCGTTTATCCCCTTAATCCGTTGTACTCGTTTGGGAATCTCCCTGGAGAAATCCGACGTTTCAACATACTCAAAAATTAAAAGCTGAAATTACCACAGTACACAGAAAGAAGTTGTACACTCTATTTTATTGCTTTACAACATAGCCCTCACGCCCTTGGGTGTGACGGTATTTTCAGGAGCAATCTCGATGACTCAGAACACAGATATTTTATCCCCAGGGCTTCGCCTGAATCGTTTAAGCATTGAGAATTACAAAAGACTGGATAAATTGAAAATTGAATTTCCTCCCCCCCTCATGGCAGGGGATGTCGATGTCTTGGTGTTTGGTAGTAAGAATGGCGTCGGCAAAACTTCGGTGCTGGAATGTTGCGCCCTATTGATGTTGGCTGGAGCGATTGAGCCGATTAAGTCCCAGCCTCGAAGAAAATCCGAGTTACCGCCGGATATTACGAGTCTATTAGTGAAAGCAGGTTGCCAGCAAGCTATCATCGACGGTGAATTTGAACAGGGGGGAAAAATCTGTCAAGTCACCTTGAAAATCAATGCCGAAGGCTCTATCAATGAAACCCTTCTGGAAGGGGATGACTCATTGTTCAAACGATTTTATGAGGATCGCAAGCAACTACTCCTTGGGGGTCTTGAAGAGGTCTTGGACCGCATTTTGGCTTTATCGGGGGAGCCACTAATCATGCCACCATTGTTGCATTTCAATAGTTATCGTAAAATTAAAGAATCAAATCCAGAACTTGGCATGATGATCGCCGGCCATCCCAGAATGAGTCGTCCAGAACGTGCGGACCCCATGAGTGTCTTTAAACTAGAGGTGATGCACACTCTTATGGCGAAAGCATCCTTGCTTGAGGGTTTCAATAAGGGTGAATCTGAAATGGTGTTATCCCAATTGAACAGCCTTATGGAACGTTATTGTGGTGGCAGTATTGAGAATTTGCGTCTGTTGCCCGACAACACCGTAGATATTCGCATTAAACCGGTAAATGGAGAAAGTTCATTTTCTTTCAATGGATTAAGTTCTGGTCAAAAAGAAATGATAGCGACACTTTTTCTAATTTGGAAAAACACGCACCAACAACCTAGTATCGTTCTGATTGATGAGCCTGAGTTGCATTTGAATGCTGAATGGCATGGAGAATTTGTGGAGCAACTACGTAGCTTGGCACCGTACAATCAGTATATTCTTGCCACCCATTCGGAGGAAATATTTCGGTCGGTGGATGAATCCTATCGTGCTATTCTTGGTTCAAGTATTTTGGAGGAGAATAAGGGGGACATCCTATGGAAATGACGTTTCAACCCACACCGACCAGTATCGTTAATCGTGTGCATAAGGTCTTTGTGGAGGGTAGCAACGATGAGGAAATTGATCCTATCGTTATTAAAGAACTTCTCAGAATCAATGGATTAACACAAGTTCAGGTTCTTGTCATGGGCGGTTGTGATAATGTTCGCAGTGCCGCCCAGGCACTGTTTCATGAACATCCCTCCTACTATTTTCTGATTGATCGTGACGACCAAGATGCCCAGACTGTTGAAAGTTATTGGCAGAATTTTCCTGATCCAACCACCCACAATCTGTTGATTTGGCGAAAAAGGGAATTGGAAAATTATTTTATTGACCCAAGCTACCTTAAGTTCTCTTCGTTTTTAAAGGTTACTGAAGAAGAACTCAGAAAGCGCATTCTTGACGAGTGCCACCGCCGCATATTTCTTGATGCTGCCAACCTGACACTGATGGCCACTAATCGAGAGGTTAGAAGACCACTCACCGGGTATTTTCGTAATCTTGAACATTTTCAAAGTGAAGCGGCTGGCGCACAACAATTGGATGGACTGTCAGCACTGGCAGAAAAGGCGAGGTCCGTTTCCAGTCTTCTCGAAAAAAATGCAGTTAAACAGAAATATTCCGAATTTGTTAGTGAACTTAGTGGTGGCAATTTACCTCTTCAATATGGTTGTGGAACTTGGCTGGAACGGCTGTCGGGTAAAGAAATTTTTCGTGGTATTGCTGGGCCATGTTTCAAGGTAATTAGTGGGGGAGGGGAAATTCTTCAGGGAAAAGTCCAAAATAAGGAGATTGCCAAGGGACTGTTACGACTGCCGTTGGTTCAGCAACCGGTGGATTTCCAGCAGCTAGTTGAATTGCTGAAGACACGAGTTGGTTCGATCTTTTAAATACTGAAGTAGAAATTTTCTCCTATTTTCTTTGCGTCGCACTCTCTATGAAGACTTGATTATTATGCAACGGCAGTGTGGCCATCTAAGTTTGGGAAAAGCCGCGGAATTGTTAGGACTCACCTACAGCGAATTGTTTCAACGGTTGGGACAAAAAGGTTTCTCGTTTATCAACGCGACTCCAGAAGAACTTGAACAAAGTTACCAACACTTGGCCACTCTGATGGAACAATCGCCATGAGAATCGTCATTTCCAATTCCAGTCCCCTATTGGCACTTGGTCAAATACAACGGTTGGATATTTTAAAGCAGTTGTTTGGACATATTTATATCCCTGATTCGGTATATCAAGAAACTGTAATAAAATGTTGTGTGCCTGTGCAAAGAGAAGCGATCATCAAAGCTATCTCCGATTTTATAGAAGTGGTCACGCCGTCGGTTCGGTACTCATTTTCCAGAAATTTAGGAAAAAGGGAACAAGGTGTGCTTAATTTGGCAATAGAACAATCACCTCAAATTTTACTGCTGGATGATAAAAGAGCCCGGAATGAGGCGAAAGAATTAGGTTTCAGGCCGTTCTTCACTACGGACGTGTTGAAACTTGCCGAACATCAACACTTGATTGTTTCTCATGTAGCAGAGATAGAGAAACTCCGCCAGTTTGGGATTTATTTGCCTTAGAACTTATTGTAGTGTTCTAAAGGTAATGATAACCGACCTCGGCCATTGAACCTGTACTATTTCATCTGGAGTGCAATAAGAATTATTGCCCCCTGCGTTGCGTAGCAACGGCGCAATAATTCTTATTGCGCTCCAGAGGGAATTGTACCAGTTGGGGAGAATATTACTATAATAACCAAGAGAACTTTTTATGTCAATTTTAAATATCAAAAATATCCGCGAGTTAATTCAAAATTTTGAGTTAAAATCGCTCTTTATTGAGGAACTCGGTTGGAATCATCTGTCCATGAAATCGATTCCATATCCCGAGTTTACTCAATTGCCTATTGCGGGATTGGGAAGTATTCCCGTGTTTGCTATTGTCTCCTCACAGGGGCAATTGCCAGAGGCGAAATTACGCGCTACTATTCATCGACAGATTTCTCAAACTTACCATGAGAATTTATTGATTTTCTTGGATAAACAGTCACAGCCGACCCAGAGTGTGTGGCGCTGGGTGAAGCGGGAGGAGGGTCAGGAAATGGCCCGGGAACATGTGTATTTGCGCGGGCAAAGTGGTGATTTGTTTATCAGTAAGTTGTCGGGATTATTTGTGGATTTAAGCGAGTTGGATGAGTCTGGGAATGTGTCCGTGTTGGACGTGTTGCGACGCTTGCAAAAGTCTTTGGATGTGGAGCCCGTCACTAAGAAATTTTATCGAGATTTTGAACAGCAGCATTTGGCGTTTTTGGAGTTGATTACGGGCATTAAGGATGACCGAGACCGGCGTTGGTATGCGTCAGTGTTGTTGAATCGTTTGATGTTTATTTGGTTTTTGCAAATTAAGCATTTCTTGGCTAACGGCAATGACCGTTATTTACAGGAAAAGTTGGCGGCGAGTAGCCAACGGGGGCAGGATAGATATTTTGCCGATTTTCTGCCATTATTGTTCTTCCAAGGGTTTGCGAAACCGCCGGCGGAACGGGAGGACCCGCAGGGGTGGTTGGGGGAGATTCCGTATTTGAATGGTGGCTTGTTCTTAAAGCATCGCATTGAGTTGGAAAATCCTCATATAGTCATTCCAGATAAGGCGTTTGCGAATTTGTTTGGCTTGTTTCAGAAGTATACTTGGAGTTTGGATGATAGTCCCGGGGGAGATGATAATGAGATTAATCCGGATGTCTTGGGTTATATTTTTGAGAAGTATATTAACCAGAAGCAATTCGGGGCGTATTATACTCGGCCCGAGATTACCGAGTATTTATGCACGCAGACGATTTATCAATTGATTTTAGATAAAGTGAATCATCCTGAAGTCCCAAGCGTGTTGCCGGCGCGACGGTTTGAGACTGTGCCGGAGTTGTTAATTCAGTTGGATGCGCCGTTGTGTCGAGAGTTATTGTGGAAGGTCTTGCCAGAGTTGAAATTGTTGGACCCGGCGTGTGGGTCAGGAGCGTTTTTAGTGGCAGCCATGAAGGTGTTGATTAATTTGTATTCGGCGGTGATTGGGAAGATTAAGTTTTTACACGAGGCGAGTTTGACGGCGTGGTTAAAGCAAACTGAGGAGGCGCATCCGAGTTTGAGTTATTTTATCAAAAAGCAGATTATTGTCAAGAATCTGTTTGGCGTGGACATTATGGAGGAGGCGACGGAAATTGCCAAGTTGCGGTTGTTTTTAGCGTTGGTGTCTTCCGCCAATACCGTCGAACACTTGGAACCATTGCCGAATATTGATTTTAATATTTTGGCGGGTAATTCGTTGATTGGGTTGTTGACAGTGGATGGGGAAAAATTTGCGGAGATAAACAAAACGGGAGATTTGTTTAAGGATTTAGCGGTGAAAAGCTATCAGCAAATTTTGGCGGAGAAGAATCGCTTGATAGCGTCTTATCGTGATGCTACGGGGTATGCTGCGAAGCATTTGCAAAGTTTGCGGGATGAGATTTATGCGCATAAACGTGGTTCGCAACGGGTGTTGAATCAGTTGTTGTTGAAGGAATTTGAACGCTTGAAAATTAGGTTTGAACAAGCCACCTGGGATAGTTCTAAACAGAAGGAAGGGAAGCCCGTGAAGCGGCCATTGACGGTGCAGGACCTGGAGTCGTTGCATCCGTTTCATTGGGGCTATGAGTTTGATGAGGTGTTGCGACCCTCATCCCCGGCCCTTCTCCCAGAGGGAGAAGGGAGTTCCCCTCGCCCTTTGGGAGAGGGGCTAGGGGTGAGGGGTGGGTTTGATGCGATTATTACGAATCCGCCGTGGGAAACCTTTCAACCTAATGGAAAAGAGTTTTTCTCAGAGTATAGTGAATCTGTATCTAAGAAGAAGATGGACATCAAAGATTACGATGCTGAACTCAAGCGTTTACTTGTTGATGAAGTTGTTAAAACAGCATGGCTGACTTACCAAAGCAACTTTAATCATCAGCGGGAATTTTTTAGATTTGCAAACCAATATAAGCATCAAGTCCCATTGATTGATGGAAAACGACATGGTAAAGATGTAAATCTTTACAAACTGTTCTTAGAACAATGCTTTAATTTGTTACGTGACGGTGGACAGTGTGGGATGGTGATTCCTAGTGGGATTTATACTGATTTAGGGGCAACGGGCTTGCGAGAGTTGTTATTTGAGAAAACGCAAGTGACAGGATTGTTTGGTTTTGAGAATCGTCAAGAAATTTTTGAGGGAGTACATCGCAGTTTTAAATTTGTCGTGTTGACTCTTGCCAAAGGACCGTGTACCGAGAGTTTCCCAGCCGCGTTTATGCGGCATGAGGTCAAAGAATTACAACATTTTCCACAAAGTGGTGCGTTATGGCTAACCACCGAGTTAATTCGCCGGTTGTCGCCCGATTCGCATTCGGTCATGGAATTTAAGAGTGAGAAAGATATTGCTATTGCCGAGAAAATGTTGAAGTTCCCGTTATTAGGGAAACAATTGGAAAGGGTGTGGAATTTAGAATTACATCGTGAATTTAACATGACTGACGATGCTTACCTACTTCACAAAGAAAGACCAAAAAATGGGTTGCCACTGTATGAAGGCAAAATGATTCATCAGTTTGACCATCGGTGGGGGGAGCCGAAATATTGGATTGATGAACAGGAAGGGCGGAAGGCGTTATTGGGCAAGAAGGAGGAGGATAAGGGGCAAGTGTTGGAGTATCAGGGGTATCGGTTGGCCTATCGTTCCATTGCTTCAAGTACCAATGAGAGGGCGTTAATTTGCACAGTTATTCCTCCCTGCTTCACCGGAAATTCCCTAAACATTTCGGAGAATTTTGGTATTGGTGCTTTATTGGTTTGTGTAAGTTTCTTAAATTCTTTCGTGGTTGACTGGTTACTTAGACAAAAAGTGACTACCAATATTAACATGTTTTACATTTACCAACTACCAGTCCCCCGCCTAACTGCCCAAGACCCGCCATTCAAACCTATCGTCACGCGGGCAGCACAACTCATCTGCACCACGCCAGAATATGACGACTTAGCGAAAGAAGTAGCAGACCTCGCAGGTCTTCGAGACCTGCGAGGTCTTACCGACTCGCAACAACGTACCCAAGTGCGGGCAGAGTTGGATGGGATGATTGCCCATTTGTATGGGTTGACGGAGGAGGAGTTTCGGCATATTTTGGGGACATTTCCGTTGGTTAAGGAGGAGGTGAAGGAAGCGGCAGTGGGGGCGTATTTGACATTTTTCCAGGAGTTCAAAGCAAAGCTTTGAAATGGCAAAGCTACGCTTTGGACTCCTGGGGAGTTATGGAGTTATGTTTTCCCTCACCCCCGGCCCCTCTCCCAAAGGGAGAGGGGCGAAAGAAAATAGGAGAAAATTTCTGCTTCAGTACTTAGATAATCGTACTTTCTCCGCCACCCCCATCACTATTAAACCGCTCCCTTTTAATCCGGGCATTTTTATCGTCCAATCATCTAACTTAGTCATACCTCTGGTGAAGGGACGAATCCCCGGCAAATACCGAAACAGTCGATTGAATATGAGGACATCACTATTCATCAACAGACAATATCCTAAAAATCCATAGGTCTTCCAAACTCGGTGCTGAAAACCAATTTTTTCTAGTACGGGGACCGTTTCCGCGTAAAGCAGAGGTCGTTCGGTATTCTCGTCCAGAGACGAAGACACTTGATAGATAATGGCTCTTAACCAACGCCAGAGAAAAAAATCACTGACCGGTTCCCGATAGTAAAATTTACCTCCAATTTTCAGAATTCGAAAAATTTCCTGAAACAGTTGTGGTCGGTCGTTCACATGATGAATCCCTCCCAGCATAACCACGCTGTCAAATTGTTCATTTTGCAGAGGCAACATCGTGGCATCGGCTTGTAAAAACAAGATATTTTTATCAGCATGTTTTTGGAGGGCACCTTCTAACATAGCGGTAGAAATATCAATGCCAATCCCCTGTTTAACTCGATTTCCCAGTAATTGAAACGCTTCCCCACTGCCACAGCAAATTTCCGCCACTCGTTCCAGATTAGCCTCCACCATCAGTTCCAGAAACGAATTATCCAGATAAGACAGATATTCTTGGGTATGAGGATAGTTCAAGTTGTCTAAATATTTTTTAGCGATACGATCATAATGCTGTTGTTGTTCCCTGGCGGCAGTTGAGCAAAATTCTTCGGCAAAGAGGGGAATCCCTGTTGGGTTAATTCTATATTTTCGACCCTGTGCAGAAACTAAGCATTCTCCCTCCTGGTGTAGGGGACCATGCTCAAGTGGGCACTGCATCAGGTCAAGAAAGTACGGATTGATTTTCATTGGAAATTATACCTTTTCCGCCACTATCGTCCAAGACATACCGTTCGTATGTGATATTTGCACATTTTGCAATGGCAATCCGGCAAGCAACTCCAAAACCTCTTCCTTGCTCCAATAGTTGGCAATGGTTGGAAGCAATTGGTCAAAGACAATGGCCTCGATATGTCGAAATGACATTTTTTGTAATAACTGTAGGTACGGCTTCTGTTGCGGAAACCATAGCCAAAGTTTCAAGATTGCCGTGAGCAATTTAGCAATCCCTCTAGTCACAGGCAACGGCAAACGTGAGGTAACCGCTTGCCTAAGCGGATTCACCCATTTTAAATAACGTTCATTGCCTTCGTAAGCATAGACCCAGAAAATAACGGTTCCCCCTGGTTTAACTGCTCTCACCAAATTTGCTATAGCCTGACGTGGTTTAGCCAGATGATGCAACACGCCAATACAAAATACTAGGTCAAATTCATCTTTAAATTCTATCTCATAAATGGACTGTAAGGCCACGGTGCAGTTAGAGAAGGTTTTTAAATTCTGTTTAGCGACGGTTACTGTACGTTCATCATAATCAAAGGCATAAGCCGATTTGGCACCTTCTAATAAGGGCCAATAACTGTTTCTGCCAATGCCACAACCGGCATCCAGAAAAGTTTTATCGGTGAAAACAGATAAAGTGACTGGCGCAATCCAGCGGCCAAATTGCTCTTTATGCAAGGGTAGAATTTCCCGGTATAAATCCCATTCATAACCAAATTGGTGTTGGGTGCCTTCTAAATTATTGTCAATGGCCATCTTGTTTCCTCTATCAGATTATTTTTTAAGTTCACTAGGCCCTCAACACTCATAAATTCCATAGTAAAGTAATCCACCATAGAATGCCCCCATTCATAGTCATTCAGTTGCTCTTGCTCTCCCTAGCTGACTTACCTCATTCATTCTGAAGAATAGAAGTCCTCATCCAACAATTGCTCAAGCGTATAAGGACACTTTCGGGGGAAAGTGTTTGTGGATAAACCAGTTTCATCAACTGCCAATGCCAAGGCTTTCGGATAAGATTTTACCACACTCTCCGCCAAATTATTTTTAAGACTTGGGCTTTCTTCCAACTGCTCAACAAGTTGAATGCGTTGCTCACGAATTGAACCTCGCCAACTACCACTTCGCTTCGCCGGTTGAAACTGCCATTTTAATAAATGTGCTATCAAAATCATTAACCGGCTAGTCAACTCCCGTCTATCCCGTTTGGCCATACTTTCTAGCTCGTCAATTAAAATCTCGACATCAATATCAGCCCATTGGCCTCGTTTAAGTAAAGCGATATTCTGATGGATCCAACCATAAAAATCTCGTTCATATTCTAGTGCGGAGATACTTGCCATCATTTCCTCCAGGATTCGTTATTCAGGATGTGGATAAAAAGTTTTATCCAACAATTGTTCAAGTGAATAAGCGCAAATTAACGGAAAAGTTTTCTTTGGTAAGCCCGTTTCATCCACGGCTAACGTCACGGCTTTAGGATAAGCCTTTGCCATGGCCTCAGTTAAGTGACTTTTCAAACTGGGATTATTTTCCAATTGGTCTTTAATACGATAACGTTGCTCAATAATGGTATACTGCCAACTTTTAGCCGCATATTCACTGGCGTGTTGCCAAGTTTCCGCAAACTGTTTGAATTGAAATTGCCACTTTAACAAATGTGCGATTAAAATCACCAAGTGGCTGACTAATTCATTGCGGTCCCGATTCGCCATGCCTTCTAGCTCCTCAATCAGATGGTCAATATCAAGTTGATGGAATTGGCCGGCTTTCAACAAAGCAATATGCTGATTAATCCAACTCTGAAAATCTTGTTCATATTCTAGTGATAATGTATTCATTAGGTTTTCTCTTTCAGGAGTCCAAAACAGGAGTCCAAAACAAGTTTTGGACTTCTATGGTTCATGAGTGTTTATCCCAAGCATTCAGTACCCACCAATTCCACAAAAATGCCCGCTGGTCAACCCGTTGTTGCAAATGTTCGTCAATTTTAGTCGTTATCACCTGTTGATTCAATGGCCAAACCGAAATATCTTCAATCGTCAATTGCCGTTGCGAAAACCATTTACCAATCGGCACTCCAAATCCTTTTTTACTTCGATAGATAATCTCTTTGGGTAACACGGTTTCTAACGCTTTTTTTAAAATATATTTGGTTTGGCCATGACGGAATTTATAATCGCTCGGAATTTGTCGGACCAAATTGACTAATTCTATATCCAAAAAAGGAGAACGTGCTTCCAGCGATACCATCATACTGGCGCGGTCTAATTTTACCAAAATATCATCTTGCAAATATAGTTTGGTATAAAACTGTAACGTTTTATCTATCAAATTATCTTGCGGGCAGGCTTCCCATTGGGTTATCGCTTCCGAATAAAGTTCTTCCAAATTAATCGGCTCGGCAAATAATTCGGCTAATTCTATAGGTGATAACGTGGCCATCCAGACGGGGTTCCAAAAAGGTGGGGGATAACTTAGTCCGCGTAAAGTGCGTTTAATTTTAAAATCTAAACTCATATTACGATGCGACACCGGCAATCGCGCTAACAACATTTGGATCCCTTGATGAATCGGTTGGGGAATAACTTTGCTATACCAATTAGCCCATTGCAACGCGCGAAAGGGGTCATAGCCGGCAAATAATTCATCTCCCCCATCTCCTCCCAAGGCCACGGTTACAGTTTGCCGGGCAAATCGACACAGCAAATAAGTCGGTAATAGAGAGCTATCGCCCATTGGCTCATCCAATTTAGCCAGAATTTCTGGCAATAATTCTCTACTTTTTTCCAAAGAGAGCGTTTCCAGATGATGTTGTGTACACAACAATTCGGCCACTTGAGCGGCATAACGTGATTCGTCAAAATCCGTTTCAGTAAATCCAATGCTGAAAGTATTTAAGTGTTTGGGCTCAACATGTCGACTGGCAAAAGCGGCTACCGCTGAAGAATCAACTCCGCCACTCAAAAAAATACCTAATGGTACATCAGACCTTAAACGTCGTTGCACTGCGCGGTCAAATAATTCTCGCAGTTGCTCACTCCATTCCACTTCGGGTTGTTTGGGAAGTTGGTCATAAGGCTCTAGCACGAAATCCCAATATTTCTCTATTTTCAATTCCCCAGTATTGATTTTATAAATCAGTGAATAGCCAGCGGGCAATTTGTAAATATTCTGATAAATGGAATACGGAGCTGGAATATAGCCGTAACCAAAGTATTTTTTCAATGCCAAGCTCGATAGAGAAGAGTTGACACTAGGATGGCAAGTGACTGCCGTCAATTCCGAAGCGAAGACCAAAGTATTTTGTTGATGCGTGTAGAAAAACGGTTTTTTACCGAAGCGGTCACGACTGCCAAATAACCAATTATTTTCACGGTCATAGAGTACAAACGCCCACATCCCATTGAGTTTATTGGGCAAGTCGCTCCCCCAAGCCCGATAGCCATGCAACAACACCTCTGTATCGGAATGGTCGGTGATAAAACGATGACCTTGAGATTCCAGCGTATGACGAAGTTCCAGATAATTATAAATCTCACCATTGAAGATGATTCCCAAAGTACCATCGCTCGTCCACATGGGTTGGCTACCGCCGGCAATATCGAGAATAGATAAACGACGATGACCTAAATATACGGCTGAGTTGGTATCATACCATAACCCTTCCGCCTCGGGACCACGATGAAATAATTGCGTGGTCATTCGACGCAAGTCTGCCATTGTGCCCAGTCCTACAAAACCTGCAATACCACACATAAATGTTATTCTGCTTTAAGATTTAGACGATGACGAATGGTATAAGTAGTCTTATCCTGTGACTCATGATAAGTGCGAACTAACAATTCACCGATTAGCCCAATAAAGATGGATTGCACACCGATGATAAATAACATGACGGAGAGCAACAACAACGGGCTAGTTATCATGTAGGTGCCTTGCAAGAGTTTATCAAGAATCAAATATAAGACCGTTAAGAGGCTACTCAAAATGAGGGTCGCACCCACACTACCAAATAAATAAAGTGGTTTCTGTCCATACTTATGTAAAAATGTCACGGTCAACAAGTCTAACATAACTTTGAGAGTGCGCTCAAGACCATATTTAGATTGACCATAACGCCGGGGGTGATGTTTGACTGGCATTTCCACAATACGCGCTCCCACTGAGGCCGCATACGCTGGCAAGAAACGGTGCATTTCACCATATAGTTTATATCCGATCAAGACCTCGCGTCGATAGGCTTTTAGGGTACAACCATAATCATGTAAATGAACACCTGTTACCTTAGAAATCAAGCTATTAGCCAATTGAGAGGGTAAAGTGCGGGTTAACCAGGTATCTTGACGAGCGGCCCGCCAACCGCTGACTACATCATAACCCTCTTCCAACTTGGCTAACATGGCTGGAATATCCGTTGGGTCATTTTGCAAATCCGCATCCATAAAAATGACAATATCGCCTTGTGCATGCGCGATGCCTGCGGCAATGGCTGTGGTCTGGCCATAATTACGGGTGAATTGTATGGCCTTGACGTGAGAATCTTGTTGCGCCAATTGTTCTAATCGTTTAAAACTAGCATCTTGACTTCCATCATCCACGAAGATGATTTCATAATCATAGCTAGTGGTGGTTAGGGTAGAAGTTAGGCTTTCATGTAAGGGTAATAGAGTATCTTCTTCGTTATAGAGTGGGATGATAATAGAGATAGTTTGGTTCATA
>BS_KBA_SWE02_21mDRAFT_10000431_pt1 | contig 15665 bp, 17 predicted proteins | sample BalSeasSWE02_21m_FD_9196 | JGI IMG/M metagenome (IMG submission 9196)
AAGGGCATAAAAAAAGGCGAACAGAAGTTCACCTTTTTTTGCCCCAAATCTACCATGAACTTAACCTACTTATGTTATGGTGATACCAATTTATATGTATTTTAGATAAAAATTCTATTTTTTAGATAAACAGCACTTTTATTAGATTAAATGTAATTTTCATGGATAAACTGTCTAAAATTTATAATTTTAAAACTAATAGGCTCTTTTTTTATTGCCTTCATAAAAGTTGATAAAAGCCCTGTTAACAACTCTGTTACCTCCAACAGTTGGGTAGTTACCGGTAAAATACCAATCTCCTAAATGTTTAGGACATGCTTGATGTAAATTTTCTACTGACTGGAATATTATTTTTATTTCTGAATGAACGTTTTCACCAGTAAGTAATTCTGCTATTTTATCAGAGATCTGCTCATCAGTAAACGGATCATAAATTTCTTTAACAAAGTTTTTTACTTCTTTATCTTCCAGTTCTGTTTGATCTATACATTTATCATAAACCTCTTTTACAATATCATATTTGTTTGATTCTTTGAGTAATTCTAATGCTGCTTTAAAAGCTATTAAACTTTCAAGATTTGCCATATCAATACCATAGCAATCCGGATAACGTATTTGTGGTGCAGAAGAAACTATTACAATTTTTTTAGGATTCAACCTATCAAGCATTTTTATAATACTCATCTTTAATGTTGTTCCACGCACAATACTATCGTCTATAATAACCAAATTATCAGTAGGTTTGATAACACCATAGGTCACGTCATAGACATGGGCTACTAAGTCATCACGGCTGCTGTCTTCTGTAATAAAAGTTCTTAATTTAACATCCTTAATAGCTATCTTTTCAATACGTGGCATCTGGGATAAAATTTCGGTAACACGTTCTGCAGATAAATTTCTGCTACCGCTAAGAATAGCTTTGGTCTTCTTTTTATTGAGGAAATCTTCTACAGTTTCTATCATACCATAAAATGACGTTTCTGCAGTATTTGGTATATACGAAAAAACAGTGTTTTTAATATCCTTGTTTATGGCATCTAATACTTTTGGCATTAACAATCTACCCAGCATTTTTCTTTCTTGATAAATTTCCGCGTCACTACCTCTTGAAAAATAAATACGTTCAAAAGAACAGGCTTTTCGCTCTAATGGGTTCAATATTTTTTTTATGGCTGTTTTTCCAGATTTTTTTGTGATAATTGCACATCCAGGATCTAATTCTTTTACATCTTGATATTTTACATTAAACACTGTTTGAATCACGGGGCGTTCAGAAGCCACAACAACAATTTCATCATCTTTATAATAATAGGCAGGACGAATACCGGCAGGATCTCTAAGTACAAATGAATCACCATGTCCTAATAATCCGGCCATAGCATATCCTCCATCCCAGTTCTTAGCAGCTCTTTTAAGTATTTTAGCAACGTTTAAACGTTCAGCAATTAGCGGAGAACACTCATTTTTACTATATCCCTCATTTTTTAAATCTTTATATATTTTGCTTACAGAATCATCTAAAAAATGACCTATTTTTTCCATGATAGTAATCGTATCGGTATACTCCTTTGGATGTTGGCCTAAATCAATGAGGTTTTGAAATAATTCTTTAACATTAGTCATGTTAAAGTTTCCGGCAAGAATAAGATTTCTGTGCTGCCAGTTATTTTGTCTTAAGAATGGATGAACAAAAAAAAAAAAACCTTTCCACACTGTTCTTTCCAAAAGTACCATATCTAACGTGCCCTAAAAAGAGTTCACCAATATATGGAATGTTCTTTTTTTGTAAGGCAACGTTTTCAACATACTCAGGGTTTTCAGAAAACTCTTTGTTAATACGTTGATTAATTTGAGCAAAAATGTCTTGAATGGGTTGTTGTGCAATAGAACGCACCCTGCTTATATAACGTTCGCCAGGTTTTGTGTCTATTTTAATACTAGCAAAACCGGCTCCATCTTGACCTCTGTTATGCTGTTTTTCCATCATAAGATACATCTTATTAACTCCATAAAAAGCACTGCCGTATTTTTCTTTATAGAATTCTAAGGGTTTTAAAAGTCTTAAAACAGCAATTCCGCATTCATGTTTTAAAGCATCGCTCATTTTAGTAGTATTATTGGTTTTATTTATATAATTAAAAAACGCCCTCTATTTAGAGCGCGTTTGTTTATGTTAATTTTATATCAAATTGTGTTAGTTTTTTAAATTGTAATAAACGTTTATGNACTTCATCATGAGTCAAAGTTTTCATNCGTTCTGTTCCAAATTTTTCAACACAAAAGGAAGCTAATGTTGATCCATAAATAACCGCATTCTTCATATTTTCAAAGGAAGTATCTCCAGTTTTTGCAATATATCCGGCAAAACCACCCGCAAAAGTATCACCCGCACCTGTTGGGTCAAATACTTCTTCTAAAGGTAAAGCAGGGGCATAGAATACATTATCATAATGAAACAATAAAGCGCCATGCTCTCCTTTCTTAATAACCACATATTTAGGGCCCATTTCATGAATTTTTCTGGCCGCCACTACCAAGGAGTATTCACCGGTTAATTGTCTGGCTTCTTCATCATTAATAGTAATAACGTCAATTCGTTTAATAACATCATGCAAATCTGACAGGGCACTGTTCATCCAAAAATTCATGGTATCTAATATCACTAATTTTGGTTTAACAGTCATTTGATTTAATACACTTGATTGCACTATTGGATGTAAGTTTCCAAGCATAACAACCCCAGAGTCCCTATAATTTGTGGGCACTACAGGATTGAAATCGGCCAGTGTATTTAATTCAGTAACTAAAGTATCCCGGGTATTCATGTCATTGTGGTATTTACCACTCCAGAAAAAAGTTTTTCCTTTTTTAACAATTTCAACACCAGAGACATTTATGTTTTTGCTGGACAATAAATCTAAATATTCCTGAGGGAAATCACCTCCAACTATTGATACAACCGCAGAATCAATATCAAACTGTGAGGCCGATAAACCAATAAAAGTGGCTGCGCCACCAAGTATTTTATCGGTTTTACCGAAAGGTGTTTCAATAGCATCAAAAGCTAAAGTACCTACAATGACTAATTTACTCATGAAGAGGTTTCATATTTTTGTGCAAATATAAACTTTTTAAAAGCGAAAAAGCGAATTTATTTTCTCTCAAAAGCGGCAGGATTTTTCCCCTAATTCTAAAGTTAGAATCTATAAATATTAGTTCTTAAATCATTAATAGCAATCAAAGGAGTAAAATAATTCCAATTGTTTGTCAAATTTTTATATAGATTTTATTTCTATCCATTATATAGCCCACAATCCAACAAGACAATAATACAGAGAGGGCAAAGGCAAAAGACCCGGTATAATTTCCAAACCAAGAGATGAATATGTTTTCGGCAATCCAATCATAAGCCGAAATTCCTTTCAATTTAAATTGGTAAAGAGAGATAACAAGTAATTCTGATAGTAAATAAATAAACAAGGGATTTTTACCCAATACTTCAAAGAAATACGTCCATTTATCTTTTTTCAAAATATCTAAGAAATAGACTAAAACTGAAATAATAATAAGATCAATACCGATTGTGAGTAAAACAAATGAACTTGTCCAAAGTTTTTTATTAATTGGAAATAATAAGTCCCACCCTAATGCCATAAAAATCAGAAAACTTCCAAACATTGTAAGAAGCGCAATGGTTTTATAATTCTGACCACTTTTTTGGAGAAATGAGCCAGCCAAATAACCTCCAATTATATTTACTATTGCAGGAAGTGTACTTAACAAGCCTTCAGGGTCAAAAGCAATCCCATCCCCATGATACATATGACTCGCACCAATTAACCAAGTATCTAATTTTAACACAGCATTGCCTGAAAGGGAAAGGTCGCCAAAAACAAGAAGAACCAGTTGATAAGAAAGAAGCGCCATAACACTAAATACTATAGCTCCTTTTGGTTTCCAGAAGTGTAAAATTATAGAAGCAAAAAAATAACACAACGCAATTCTTTGGAGTACTCCAAAAATTCTTGTTTCACTCAAACTTTTAAGTTCTCCATTTTCGAAAAATGGAAACCAATACATTAAAAAGCCTAATAAAAAAATTATTAATGTACGTTTCACCACTTTTGTTAGAAATATTTTATTCGATAAAGTTTCATACTTAGTCATGCTAAAACTCATTGAAGTACCAACAATGAAAAGGAAAGTTGGAAAAACCAAATCGGTAATTGTAAAACCATGCCATTCAGCATGTAATAATGGTGAAAAAGTTGTAGAATATTTCCCTGGGGAATTAACAATAATCATTAGGGCTATATCCAGACCTCTAAAGACATCTAATGACAAATAGCGTTTTTTAAGCTGTTTCAAATTTATAATTTATAAGAATGAAGATAGGTTGTTAATTTTTAATTATTTGGGGTTATTTAAATCACTCTATTCGTTGGTCTTTAAATATTCAATATGAATAAGAAAGACTTAATTCACTATTTTACTATAAAATCACTTTTTCGGTTTTTTCTCCTAAGCGACTTTTTTCTGCTGTAAATCCGATAATATGACTTTCTACTGATACATCTATTGATGAAGAAAGTAAATCTGAGTTTTGCTTTGATACGGCTTGGACCCAATCTGATACTAAATTCCAATCGCCTCCACCATGGGCATCACTTGTTAGCTCCCATTCAGTCTTTTCACCAGTTAAAAAATTGGTATAAACAAATTGAGACATGTCTCCAACTATATCTCCATGACTACCCATTACTCGGGTACGTCTTCCTTCGTAAGAAGTAAAAGCTTCCATACTGAATGCAGCAGTAACGCCATTGGAAAATTGGAGATTGGTAGTATAATGATCTGGCTGATCATTATCCATTTGATACACACAGCGTCCATAATCAGTAGTTTTTAGACGATCAAGAATGGCTTCACCATGTTTAGTTTCGTCCTCAGGTAGATCAAAAACATGAGTACGCTGTCTATCTCTATAGTAAATTTTTAATGCACTATAAGGGCATTCTTTTTCAATGCTACATCCATCCACACAACGCGGTGTTGCTCCTTTGGGCTCGTTCTCTTTTTTAAACCAGCTTAAATCACCAAAAGCAGAAATTTTTTCACAAGATTTTCCAACCATCCAACGCAGAATGTCAAGATCATGACATGATTTGGCAAGAATTATAGGTGTCGTGGCTTTACTATTATGCCAGTTTCCTCGAACATAACTGTGAGACATATGAATGTGCTCAATAGGCTCAAAGTGTTGAATACTGATGAGTTCACCAATACTTCCGTTTTGGATTAACTCTCGTAATTTTATAAAATAGGGAGAATACCTTAGAACATGGCAAACGGCAACTATTCGTTTAGATTCTTTAGCTAATGATAAGATGTCTCTACATTCCTGTTCTGTAGGTGCTATTGGTTTTTCCAATAAGATATCATATCCCATAGATAGAGCTTTCATACAAGGACCAAAATGCAAATTATCAGGGGTAGTAATAATAATGGCATCTGCAAATTTAGCTCGCTCAAAAACATGTTCCCAGGTTGCAAAACTATTTTCGACTGGAATATTGTGTTTTTGGCAATACCGTTCATTTCTAATTTTGATAGGTTCAGCGACACCAATAATATTTAAATGATCAGAGTATTTAAGAGCGTAATCACCATATACATTTCCACGGTTTCCAGCACCTAGGGTAATTGCGGTAACAGGTTTATTAGGAGCTGGATACTTAATAGAATCAGGTATATGAAGGCGAATACTCGTTTCTCCAAAACCCTGAAGAGGTAAACTTAGTAATCCGCCAGTGGCAAGACCAAGGGTTTTAAGTAGATTTCTTCTAGTAAGGTCTTTTTTCATTTATTTAATAACTATAACAGTAATTGTGCTTGTTTAAACAAGTTGTATTACTTTTTAGAGTTAAATATAATATTTATAATTTAATAAAAGTAAAAGTTTACAGGGGTTGTTTTTGCAGAGATTTATTCTATTTAAAATTAAGAAATAGCTTTTATTTTCTGCCAAAATCAGCGGGAATTTCTCCCCAAGCTTTGGTTTCCCATTTTACTATAACCGTATTAAAATCATTATTTTTTAACCAGTGCAAGGCTCGCTCAACCAATTCAAAAAGGGATTTGTTTTTGTCGTTTTGTACAAGTTTTGTATTACAAGCTTTCTTTTTTACCCAGCTGATAGCCGTTTTAGAATCAGTATAAATGATTTTATCACTATTCTTTTTTTTAAGAAGCGCTAATCCATGAACAATTGCTAAAAACTCACCTATATTATTAGTCCCTTCTTCAAAAGGACCTTGAATAAATAATTGTTTTTTTGTCCTGGTATCAACGCCGCGATATTCCATTTTACCTGGATTGCCGCTTGAAGCCGCATCAACTGAGATGGAATGATAATTGGGCTGACCTATTTTTTTGAGTTGTTCAGAAGATAATTCGCTTTTAAAGGATTTTGATTTTCCAATATAATCCTTGTAATTCCCATTTAATGCTTTTTTAGCCGCATCAAAAGTTAAAAAAGATTTGTACTGTGCACCTTCAAAATTTGTTATTTGGGCTTTACAGTCCTCCCAAGATTGGAATACACCTGCTTTGTGACCTTTCCATACTGTATAATATTTTTTCTTTTTATGATTCATTTGGGAATAAAAAAGATTCTACCACTCTTGGAAAATGTTCCATTTCTAATTTATGAATCTTTTCTGCAATGACTGCAGCCGTATCGTTGTTTTCAACAGGACATGAGGCCTGAAAAATAATAGCGCCTTCGTCATAATGTTCGTTTACATAATGTATGGTGATACCTGTTTCTTTTTCATTATTGGCTACAACGGCTTCATGTACATGCATACCATACATGCCTTTTCCTCCATATTTTGGTAACAGAGCAGGATGTATATTGATGACTTTATTTGTAAATTCCTTCAAAATTGATTCAGGGAATTTCCATAAAAAACCAGCGAGTACGATGACATCAGGTTTAATTGTTTTTAAAATATCTAAAATATGATTTTCAACATAAAATGCTGTTCTATTAAAACATAAACAGCTAATTTTAAGTCGGTTACATCTATTAATCACTTGAGCATGAGGGTTGTTTGTTAAGACCTGTACAACAGCCACCTCTTTTTTTTGATTGAAAAACTGGATTAAATTTTCTGCATTAGATCCAGAACCGGAAGCAAAAATTACAATGCGTTTCATTTACTGTTTTTTTAAAACTATTGATAGGCCTAATTAACTAAAAATTAATTGAGTAACTTTTTAAAATTCATGCGCACACCTAAATAAAGGGCATCAATTTGATAAAAATTTAAACAAAAAAAAGAATAATTATTAACAATTAGAAGGTAAATTATAAATACTTAAAAGTTATTTGGTAAATTTAGAATCATATTTTTAAACTAAAGTCGTGTTTTAAAAATAAAGTTTTTTATTTTTGCCAACTAATTAAAACCTTAAATTAAAAGATTATGTCAGACATTGCATCAAGAGTAAAAGCGATTATCGTAGACAAATTGGGAGTTGATGAGAACGAAGTTGTAACTGAAGCTAGCTTCACAAACGATTTAGGAGCGGACTCATTAGACACAGTTGAATTAATTATGGAATTTGAAAAAGAATTTGATATTCAAATCCCAGATGATCAAGCTGAAAATATCGCAACAGTAGGTCAAGCTATATCATATATAGAGGCTGCAAAATAAGTAAAAACTTTTATGGAATTAAAGCGAGTTGTAGTTACAGGATTAGGCGCTTTAACACCTATTGGCAATACCAAAGACGAATTTTGGGAGGGCTTAATTGGTGGTAAAAGTGGCGCTGCACCTATAACCTATTTTGATACCGAAAAGTTTAAAACAAAATTCGCTTGCGAATTAAAAAACTTTGAGGCTACCGATTTTCTGGATAGGAAAGAGGCACGCAAAATGGATAAGTTTGCGCAATATGCTATGGTTGCCGCTGATGAGGCAATTGTAGATGCCAAATTAAATCTTGACGAAGTAAATAAATTGCGAGTAGGGGTTATTTGGGGAGCAGGAATAGGTGGATTGGAAACATTTCAAGAGGAAGTTTTAAACTTTGCTGCTGGTGATGGCTCTCCAAGATTCAACCCATTCTTCATTCCAAAAATGATTGCCGATATTGCTCCGGCGAACATTTCCATTAAATATGGTTTTATGGGACCAAATTATACAACAGTTTCTGCCTGTGCTTCTTCAGCAAACGCTATGTTTGATGCATTAAACTCTATTCGTTTAGGGCATTGTGATATTATAGTAACAGGAGGAAGTGAAGCGGCAGTAACTATTGCAGGAATGGGAGGATTCAATGCCATGCATGCATTATCAACTAGAAATGAAGACCCTCAGTCGGCCTCTCGCCCTTTTGACGGAACTAGAGATGGTTTTGTTTTAGGCGAAGGAGCAGGAGCTCTGGTTCTTGAAGAATATGAACACGCAAAGAAACGAGGCGCCAAAATTTATGCTGAATTTGTTGGAGGAGGCTTGTCTTCAGATGCCTATCATATGACAGCACCACATCCTGAGGGTATTGGTGTTATTGCGGTTATGAAAAACTGTTTAGAAAATGCAGGGCTAAAACCTGAAGATGTTGACCATATTAATACTCATGGAACTTCTACACCGCTTGGTGATGTAGCAGAACTTAAAGCTATATCAGAAGTTTTTGGTAATCATGCTAAAAAAATAAATATTAATTCAACAAAGTCAATGACCGGTCACTTACTTGGTGCTGCTGGTGCAATTGAAGCTATTTCTGTGATTTTGGCGATGGAACGCGGTGTTGTTCCTCCTACAATTAATCATTCTACTAGAGACGAAAATATTGACCCAGAATTAAATTTAACTTTAAATAAAGCTCAAAAAAGAGACGTCAAAGTAGGTATGAGTAATACCTTCGGATTTGGCGGTCATAATGCTTGTGTAGTATTCAAGAGACTAGATTAATTACTGATTGAAAACCATTCGAAACATATTAAATTCCCGTTTTAAAAACAGCGGGAATTTTTTTATACATTTAAAAGAAGTCTTGGGGTTTAAACCTAAGAATATTCAAATTTATAAAACGGCATTTACACATCGTTCCATGAATATTAGGGATGATGAAGGAAATGCTATTAATTATGAAAGATTAGAGTTTTTGGGAGATGCCATGTTAGGAGCTGTTATCGCTTCTCACTTGTATCTTGAAGTGCCTGGTGGCGATGAGGGCTATTTAACTAAGATGCGTTCTAAAGTTGTAAGTAGAGAACATTTAAATGAATTAGGTAAAGACCTTAATCTTATAGATCTTATTGAAAGTAAAATAGCGACTTCCCAATTTGGCGATAATATTCATGGTAATTTATTTGAAGCCTTAATTGGCGCTATATTTTTGGATAAAGGATTCAAGTATTGTGAGAAATTCATTTACAAACGGGTTATCATTCCTTATGTTGATATTGCTCAGTTAGAGGGCAGGGTAATCAGCTATAAAAGCTTACTTATTGAATGGTGTCAGAAGGAGAAGAAAACATTTAACTATAACGTTTATGAGGACTCCGGTAACGATGAAATCAGACACTTTTCAGTAAAATTATCTGTGGATAATAAAGTCATTGCAAAAGCCAGGGCTACCTCAAAAAAGAAGGCTGAAGAAAAAGCTTCAAAACGGGCATTTTATGTGTTTCAAACAAGAATGTCACATTAACTTTTTTTAATTTATAAAGCGAGTAATAACTACAACGATTGAGTTGTTGTTTCTTCTTAAGATTACGAAAAACTTATCACTTTGAATGTTTTAAATATTATATTTACATCGATTTATATAAGTTATGGCTGTACACAAACTTATTCTTGATGATGTTTTTGATGAGTCGGTATTTACTTTAATTGCAATTCATTGCACCATTGAAGATTATCGATTAGTATATCTTCTTAATAAGTTTTTACGTATCAATTTATGTAGAAAAAGATTTGATTTAGATTTTAAAAATGGAAAATCGGCTTACTCTATATATCATTGGGAAGATAAAAAACAACTTATTGACTGGAATTTAGTGTCAAATATTTGTAAAATAAATGATTANACACAAAGTAATTCCGGGTTTTTATTTGAAACAACACAAAGTATTACTAAAACATATAATTTATTGCCTGAGTTAAAAACGGTTAATTATCTATTGAAAATAGATGATGAATTAAATTTAGCAAAAGAAAAATATATTATTAATACTTTATTAAGTGTTCCTCAAATAGCTACAGCTTATACTATTGATCAAAGTCAATTAAAATCTAAAGACAACTTAATTTTTAACTAATGCCAATCAGAAAAAAAACTAAAATAGTGGCCACATTAGGCCCAGCGTCAAGTACAAAAGAAGTATTAAAAGGAATGCTTGATGAAGGAGTTGATGTATTCAGAATTAATTTTTCTCACGCTGATTATAATGATGTTGCCGAGCGTATTCAAATGATACGTGATCTCAATAAGGAATTTGGCTATAACTGTGCCATTTTAGGCGATTTACAAGGACCAAAGCTTAGGGTTGGGGTGATGAAAGAAGAAGTGGTAGTGCATCCTGGTGATGAAATTATATTTGCTACCGGAGAACGTTTTGAAGGCACCAAAGAACGGGTTTATATGACTTATGATAGATTTCCACAAGACGCGAAACCAGGAGAAAGAATTCTTTTAGATGATGGGAAATTAATTTTTGAAGTGGTTTCTACAGATAAGATAAGTGAAGTAAAAGCTAAAGTTATTCAAGGTGGTCCTCTAAAATCCAAAAAAGGAGTCAACTTACCTAACACAAATATTTCACAACCGGCCTTAACAGAAAAAGATATTGAAGATGCCCTTTTTGCTATTAAGCATCAGGTAGATTGGATAGCCTTATCATTTGTTCGTCATGCAGAAGATTTAATGCAGCTTCGTGATTTAATAAATGAACATAGTGAAGAAAAAATCCCAATTATTGCCAAAATAGAAAAGCCTGAGGCGGTTGAAAACATAGATAAAATTGTGGCTCATTGTGATGGTATCATGGTAGCTCGTGGTGATCTTGGTGTGGAAATCCCAGCTGAAGAAGTACCGCTTATTCAAAAGCAATTGGTATTAAGAGCTAAAAAGGCGAGAATACCAGTGATTATTGCTACACAAATGATGGAGACCATGATCTCCAGTTTAACACCTACAAGAGCTGAGGTTAATGATGTTGCTAACTCTGTAATGGATGGCGCTGATGCTGTTATGCTTTCTGGAGAGACATCAGTTGGGCAGTATCCAATTCAGGTAATTAGGCAAATGGCTAATATTTTAAAGAGGGTTGAAGATTCCCCACTTATTAAGGTTCCTCAATTACCACCGCATATTCGCACAAACCGTTATATCACAAAATCTATTTGTTATCATGCAGCTAATATGGCAAATGAAATAAATGCCAAAGCTATTTCAACATTAACAAATAGTGGATATACGGCATTTCAAATTTCAGCGTGGAGACCTTTATCACATATCTTAGTGTTTACTTCTAACCAGCGTATTCTTACCCAACTTAGCTTACTTTGGGGTGTAAAGGCCTTTTATTATGACAAATTTGTGAGTACAGATGAAACGATTGAAGATGTAAATAATATTGCTTGTAAAATGGGTTATCTTGAAGTAGGAGATATGTTAATTAGTTTAGCTGCCATGCCAATTCAAAGCAAAGGAATGGTTAATACGTTGCGAGTTACAGAAATTACATCTTGTCCAATTTAAAAAGAAAGATTTTTATTATTTCAAAAAGATTCACATTTAATTCCAATGTGAATCTTTTTTTTGAGACATATGCTGAAATTTGAATTTTTTTTAAAATTCAAATTTCAGCTGTACGCTCACACTTTTATGTTCCAGGATATTTTTTGTTTCCGTATTTAAATTTGACATAGAGATGCCCAATAAGCGGACTGAGTTACTCAGTTTTTCTTGAAATAATAAGTCTTTAGCGATTTCAAAAATCAAATCTTTATCACTTATATAATAATGCAAGGTTTTACTTCTTGTATGTAAGGTAAAATCACTGTACTTGATTTTTAAAGTCACGGTTTTACCTGCTACCGAAGTTTTTTTTAAACGCCTTGAAACCTCATTTGTAATCTGGTCTAATCTTTCAAGCATAAATATTTCACTTGAAAGATTTTCATTAAAGGTGTGTTCTGCAGCGAGTGATTTTCTAACTCTGTTTGGTTTCACGTCACTATTATGAATACCTCTAACAACAGCATAGTAATAGGCGCCTGATTTACCAAAATGGGATTCTAAATACGCTTCGGATTTTGATTTTAAATCTTTCCCGGTGAAGATTCCTAGTTGATACATTTTTTCAGCAGTCACTTTTCCAACGCCATAAAATTTTCTGATATCCAGTAGTTCTAAAAAGGCATTTACCTCTTCTGGGTTTACCGTTTTTTGTCCGTTTGGCTTATTATAATCGCTGGCAATTTTTGCAATAAATTTGTTAATTGAAATACCTGCTGAAGCGGTTAATCCTATTTCCTTAAAGATGCGTTCACGGATTTCTTTAGCAATGAGAGTAGCACTAGGGTTTCCTTTTTTGTTGTGTGTCACGTCTAAATAAGCTTCATCTAATGAAAGAGGTTCAACCAAGTCGGTATAATCATAAAAAATGGCACGTATTTTTTTTGAAATTTCATGGTACCTATCGAAGCGTGGCTTTACAAAAATCAATTCGGGACAATTTCGTTTAGCCTGTATACCGCTCATGGCGCTTTTAACACCGAATGTCCTCGCCTCATAACTTGCGGCACTTACAACGCCACGTTTTTCACTTCCACCAACGGCAATCGGTTTCCCTTTTAGTTCAGGATTATCCAATTGCTCTACAGAGGCATAAAAGGCATCCATATCAACATGAATAATTTTTCTAATAGGTGGAATCTCAGACATCTTGTAAAAATATAATATCTTTATCAAAGAGAATTCAATGCCATGGGAAAAACAGCAATTATTATTGGAGCAACAGGCCTCACAGGAGGTTTATTATTGCAAGGTCTTTTAGAGGATAACAGATACCAAAAAATAAAACTATTAAGCAGAAATCCTTGTAGTATCAAACATCCAAAAATTGAAGAGCATCTGATAGATTTATTTGAGCTTGAAAAACAGCAACATTTATTTATTGCTGATGAGGTTTTTTGCTGTATTGGTACTACTAAGGCTAAAACACCTAATGAAGAGCAATATCTTAAGATTGATTATGCAATTCCCGCTACTTTGGCTCAGCTTTGCAAAAAAATGGGAATACACACCTTACTAGTCATTTCTGCCTTAGGAGCTAATAAAAACAGCAAAATATTTTATAATAGAACCAAAGGAAGAATGGAAGAAGAAGTTTTGAGGAATAAAATTAAAAATACCTATATTTTGCAACCTTCATTAATAGGAGGCTCAAGAAATGAAAAACGATTAGGAGAAAAAATAGCTAAATTATTTATGAGTATTTTAAATCCTTTTTTAATTGGTAGTTTAAAAAAATACAGATCTATCCATCCCGAAACCATTGCAAAAGCCATGATTTGGCTAGCTAATAACGACTATAAATCTAGAAGAATTCCATCAAATGAAATTCAACAAATTGCAGTTAGTTTATGATTGAAATAGAACGCAAATTTTTAGTAACTTCTCAGGATTTTAAGAAAGAAGCTTTTAAAAACACCAAAATAGAGCAGGGATTTTTAAACACTCACAAAGATCGGACAGTGAGAGTCAGGTTAAATAGCAATCAAGGGTTTATAACAGTAAAAGGACTTTCTTCTGATAATGGATTATCTCGATTTGAATGGGAAAAGGAAATTTCAAAAGAGGAAGCTAAAGCATTATTAAAACTTTGTGAACCCGGGAGAATTGTAAAAACACGATATGAAGTGGAGTGTAAACATCATTTTTTTGAGGTAGATGTTTTTCATGGAGATAACGAAGGCTTAATTATTGCTGAAGTTGAACTGAAAAAAGAGAACGAGAATTTTTATAAGCCTGACTGGATAGGAGAAGAAGTAACAGGAAACATAAAATATTATAATTCTCAATTAAGTTTAAAACCATTTAGTACCTGGAATCATTTATAGAATTAATAAATTTTAAAGCATGAGATTATTTTTAATTATTGGCATTGTTTTACTTAATTTAACTTCTTGTCGAAAAGTTGTTAAATCCGATTCAGATATAAACAAAGAAGATACTTTAATAATTCAAGACAAAGACAGTTCCAAGAATTTAATATTGGAAATTAAAAGTGAACAAAAAAAGGAGGAGGTTTTAACAGCGACAAATCAAAAATCTATTAAACAACTAAAAGAGGAACTTACTCAACTAGGATTTCAAACCTTTGATTATGTTGATGAAAAATCAAATGACACTATTTTAATGCAGCAATATTTTATAGCCTTTTTAAAAAGCGGACCAACACGCTCTCAAACCAAAGAAGAGGCTGAAAGGTTGCAATCATTACATTTGGCATATTTAAGTAAGATGTATGAGTTGGGATATGCCGATATTTCTGGACCGTTTGGTGACAATGGCGATATTAGAGGCATTACCATTTATAATGTCCCGACTTTATACATGGCAGATAGTTTGGCCAATGCTGACCCTATGGTAAAAGCGGGTAGATTAATTATTGAAACACATCCGTGGTGGGCAGCAAAAGGATTTTCTTTAAGATAGTACTTAAGGTTTTCAGAATGATGTTACAACTTATTGATGTTGTAACAATTTTAGGTTTATTAGCGGTTCACTTTGTTATAAAAGAACGCACTTTCTGGTCTTCATTGCTTTTTTATGCGCTTCCCTTACCTGTAATTATATTGATTGTTGTATTGCTGTCAATTATGCTCACTAAAAAGTGGCGTCGTTTTAATTTAATAATAGCTTCATTATTGTTATTGGTTTGGTTAGGAAGAAGTTTTAAATTACATATTCCAGAGGGTATTGAAGAAAAGGATTTAGAGGTTGTGTTCTGGAATACTGCAAGGCGTAATAATTTTGAAACAGCTATAAATGAAAGTACAGATATTCCAGATGTTATGGTATTAGTGGAATTTAGCAATAAAAATATAGAGGAATTAAAAATAAGATACCCAAAATATTATTTTTATAAATCAGATACAGAAATGCTCATCTTTTCAAAAACACCATTAGTTATTGGAAGGGAAAACACTTCAAAATATAGTACATCAGTTATTAATTTTAAAACAGCTGGCATTAATTTTTATGCAGTTGATGCTGTAGGAAGTACTGATGTTCCTAGAGAATGGGGATTAACTTATATCAATCAATCAATCGAGGAACATAATAATACTATTGTATTGGGAGATTTTAATACGCCTTATGAATCCATCTATTTAAAACAATTAAAAAAAGATTTTAATCACGCATTTTCCAAAAAAGGAAATGGTTTTAAGGAAACCTGGTTTTATAATTTACCTTTATTGTGTCTGGATTATATTTGGGTTTCAAAGAATTTGAAAATTTTAAAATCAGAAAAAATATTTAGTTCAAAATCAGACCATAGTATGTTGAAAACAGTTATTAAAAGGTAATAGGCAATAAAAAGGCATAAATCATTTAACTACAGTAATTAA
>BS_KBA_SWE02_21mDRAFT_10000432_pt1 | contig 15635 bp, 17 predicted proteins | sample BalSeasSWE02_21m_FD_9196 | JGI IMG/M metagenome (IMG submission 9196)
GAGGTGCAAAGTGCTTTATCAAATAATAGGGTTGAGATAAAAGAGTTTGTTCCGGAAAATATTATCAATCAAGAATACGATGTTTGGCATTTGCAACCAATCTTATTTGCGATTGAATCATTTGAGCAACTTGAACTTGGATTTATAGAATGGACAAAAAAAATTGGCTTAATAAATTAAACTTTTATCATTTATGATGTTAGCTACATCAACTATCAATTTTGATTCTTGAATGTAGAAACCCTTTTGGGTAACTTGAATAGAAAAACTTAAATCATTCCATAAATCAATAAATATATTATATAAGGAGATTACAATGGCACTTAAAATTGGAGATAAAGCCCCAGATTTTACATTATTTAATCAAGATGGTGAACCTATTTCGTTAAGTTCATTCAAAGGGAAAAATGTTGTCGTTCTGTTTTTCCCGGCGGCTAATACAGGAGCTTGTACAAAAGAGATGTGTACATTTAGAGATGAATTAAAAGTATATGAAAATCTAAACGCACAAGTATTAGGAATTAGTGTTGATACACACTTTGCTTTGAAAATGTTTCATGAAAAAAATAATTATAATTTCCCTTTATTAAGTGATTTCAATAAAAAAGCTATTGAGGCCTACGATGTAATATTGGATGTTTTTGTCCCAGGTAAATTTGATTACTTTAATACTGCAAAGCGTGCTGCATTTGTAGTTGATGATAAGGGAAACATAAAACACATTGAAGTGCTTGCAAACCCTGGTGATCAACCTAATTTTGAAGCTGTAAAAAAAGCACTTGCTTAATTTATTTTTATGGAGAATTACTCATGTTAGAAATAGGTAAAAAAGTGCCTGATTTTTCATTGCAAAATCAGGATGGGAAAAAAATATCTTTAAAAGATTTTATAGGAAGGAAAGTTGTTCTCTATTTTTATCCAAAAGATGATACAAGCGGATGTACAAAAGAAGCTTGCAGTTTTAGCGATAACTTGCCAAAATTTTCAAAAGTAGATACCGTAATTCTTGGGGTTAGTCCTGATTCAGTCAAATCACACAAAAAGTTTTCTGAAAAGTATAAACTTAAATTTGATTTGCTTGCTGATGAGGAGAAAAAAGTAGTTGAAAAGTATGGAGTTTGGAAAGAAAAAAGTATGTATGGCAGAAAATATATGGGCGTTGAACGAACAACATTTATTATTGATGAAAGAGGTAAAATCAAAACTATTTTTAATAAAGTAAAAGTTGATGGACACGATAAAGAAGTTTTAGCAGCTTTGAAAGACTAATATGATTTATCTTACTAGAAGAGAAACATTTGCTGCTGCCCATCGGTTATTCAGAGAAGGGTTAAGTGATAGAGAAAATTATGATTTGTTTGGCAAATGCAGTAATCCAAATTGGCATGGCCATAATTATACTATAGAAGTTGTGGTTGCCGGAGATGTTGATCCGACTACTGGTTTTGTTATTGATCTGAAAAAACTTAAAGATATAATTCGTGAGCACGTAATAAGTAAAGTTGATCATAAAAATCTAAATCTAGATACTGATTTTATGAAAGGATTAATTCCAACCTCAGAAAATATCGTACTTGCAATTTGGGGTCAGTTAAAAGATAAAATTCCTGCAGGAAAATTATATGCTGTAAAACTTTACGAGACTGAGAACAATTACTTCGAATACCGAGGAGAATAATTTGGATAAAGATAAAACAAAAAAATTGGTAAATGAATTGTTGATCCAGATTGGTGAGGATCCAAATCGTGAAGGTTTACTTAGCACCCCAAAGCGTGTGGCTGAAGCTTACGAATTTCTTACTAAAGGGTATGACCAAGATATCGAAGAAGTTATTAACGATGCAATTTTTATTGAAAAATATGATGAAATGGTCTTAGTTAAAAATATAGATTTTTACAGTATGTGCGAACATCATATGCTGCCATTTTATGGTAAAGTGCACGTGGCATATATTCCTGACGGAAAAATAGTTGGTTTGAGTAAAATTCCAAGAATTGTGGATGTATTTGCTAGGCGCTTGCAAGTTCAAGAAAGAATGACACAGCAAATTGCTGATACAATAGATAAATATCTTCAACCAATTGGAGTTGCAGTTGTTTCTGAAGCAAATCATATGTGCATGATGATGCGTGGAGTTGAAAAGCAAAATTCATCTGCGACTTCCAGCGCGATGCACGGAATTTTTAAAGATGACGCAAGAACTAGATCAGAATTTCTAACACTCATTTCAACTAAAAATATATGAGTAAAGAAAAACCTGGTATTTGGATAACTGGTGCAAGTTCGGGTATTGGTAGATCGGCAGCGTTAGAATTTGCAAAAACCGGTGCGAAAGTTTTTGCTTCCGGACGACGATCTGCTGAACTTGAAAGAATTAATTCAGAATTAGATAGTGATAAAATCAGCGTTGAAGTATTTCCATGTAATGTTGCTTCACATTCAAATATTGATCAAACTGTTAAAAAGATTTTATTAAAGTCTAAAATTGATTGTTTAATAAATAATGCAGGTATCACTTCCTTTAAATTAGCTGAAGAAAATTCTATCAACGAAGTAAATGATATTATTAACACAAACCTTCTAGGTTCAATATACGCAATCAAAGCTGTCCTTCCTCAAATGATTTTAAACGGCGGGGGTACAATAATTAATATCCTTTCTGTGGTTACAAAAAAAACATTTACTCAAAGCAGTGCCTATTCCGCCTCAAAATGGGGATTGCTTGGTTACGCCAACGCTTTAAGAGAAGAAGTGAGAAAGTATAAAATTAAAGTTATTAATGTTATTCCTGGTGCTACTGCAACACCAATTTGGTCAAAAGAAATGCGAACTCAATTTTCTGATAGGATGATGACAAGTGAGGAAATTGCTCGAGTTTTAGTTTGGGCTTTTCTTCAGAAGGAAAATCTTGTTACTGAGGAACTTGTACTTAGACCAATAGAAGGCGATTTATAAAAAAAGCCGGTGTTTTACCGGCTTCTTATTTTATTGGAAATTTCTTTTTCCCCACATTTTATCTTTCATTCTGTTTTTCATACGCCCAAACTCTTCCTGTTTATCCAACCAGATCTTTCTTTGACTATCATCTAATATATCATAAACATCCATCTGATGATTTGTCCTAGTTAATGCAATTTGGTTTTTAATTTCATTCATCTCTTTAGTTAGATTTATCATTTCGTTTCTTGAAAATTTATCTGATAATTTAAGTTTTCGTACTTCTAATTCCTTTAGTTCAAGATCCGATTTTAACTTAATCATTGATTCTTTGTTTGATAATCTTAATGTTTCAATCTTTTTTTCCTGATCTTCTGAAAGATTAAGTTGCTCCTTTAAATCTCCCCGATAATCTCTTGATCTGGGATTATCTTTTTTCTGTGCGAATAATTGCTGATTTAGAGCTGTTATTGCAAAAAGAACTGATAGAACAATTATTAATTTTTTCACTGTACATCCCTTTTAATGAATATTTTCGATTTTGATATTTGGACAATGCAGGATTACTTTTGGTTTAAAGTAATTTGAATTAAACCATCTTGAGTGTTTTTTTGTCTAATCGTTAACTAAATAAAACTGTATGCACGAATTAAATAACGATTTTGAACTAATAAATAGCTTTATAAAAGGCGATGAATCCGCATTTAATCAGCTTGCAGTTAAGTACCAAGAAAAGATTTATTGGCATGCAAGACGAATGACTGGAAATCATTTGGACGCAGATGAGATTGTACAGGAAGTACTAATGGTTTTGTACAACAAACTAAGAACGTTTGAATTCAAATCATCTTTGTACACATGGATTTACACTATTACAAATACACGTAGTATAAATTATCTAAAGAAAAAAAGTTTAAGAAATTTTTTTAGTTTGGATGAAATAAGCAACAAGAGATTTGATCAAAACGACGTGATTGATGATTTGGAAGCAAAACAAAAAATTGAAAAGATTGAAAACGCACTACAAAAACTTCCTGTTAAACAAAGAGAAGTTTTTATTATGAGAAATTTTGATGAACTAAGTTATGAAGAGATTTCTCAGATTACTGGAAAAAGTATTGGAACACTTAAAGCAAATCATTTTCATGCTTTAAATAAAATTAAGGAGCTAGTTAAAAATGATAAATTCTGAAGAAAAGTTTTTTTCATATCTAAATGGAAGAATGAATTCCAATGAGAAAAAAGAGTTTGAAGATGAATTATTGAGATCAGAAAATCTTAAAGAAGAATTTGCTGAGTATAAAAGACTAAACAGAATTATTGAGGTAGTTAAAGGTATTCCTCTAAATAAAGATTATGCTGCGTCTATCATTACTGATTTTAGAAAACGAAATGAATCAAAAAAAATTAGCAAATCATATTCTAAAGTTAGTTATGCTTTTGCATCAATAATTGTAATTATTGTTGGCTATTTTCTCCTCTCAATTTATTATAAAGAAAAGACTACAGATATTGATGCAAATTTCACTGAATTTACTATAGCCGATCTTGATTCATTGGGCTATTATTATGATTATTCATTAAATATAGATGGTAGTCTGAATAATGATTTTTTAAATGCAGTAGACTCGATATATTCAGAAAAATATTTTGCAAGTCTAAGTGGGTCGATTGGAGAAAAAAGTTTAGAAGATATCGTTAGTTTCAATGGTGTTACAGATGTGGATGAATATCTTTCTGAAAAGGATGTTGACCGTATTTACGCAAAACTAATTAACAAAGAAATTTTATAGAGGTATATATGATAAAATCATTTATGGTCATGTTTGCACTACTTTTTTTAGCTTCTATTTCATTCCCTCAGCAGATGAAAGAAAGAGGTATGAAAAACAGGGATAGACTAGAACAGTTAGAAAAAATTAAACTTATTGAATCTTTAGATCTGGANGAAGAAACATCAATAAGGTTTTTTGCNAGGCGAAATGACTCTAAGAATCAAATCCGTGAATTGGAAAAGAAAGCAGACGANATAATATCTGAATTAGAAAAATCATTTAAAACTGGTGACAAAAATCAAGTTGAAAAACAAAAACAATTGATCTCAGAAATACTTAAAACTAGGGAATCGATTGAAACCAAACGTAATGAATTCATCAAATCACTTGATGATATCTTAACTACGGATCAAATAGCTAAACTTATCGTATTTGAAAAAAACTTTAGAGACGAGATCAGAAACATACTTTTTGATAAAAAGCTAAGATAAATAATTCGATTTTATTATTAAGACCCTCAAAAAGTGTTGATTTTCTAAACTCATACCTATAATTTGACACCTCTAATTTGCGGAAGTGGTGAAATTGGTAGACACGCTATCTTGAGGGGGTAGTGCCTTAATTGGCGTGCGGGTTCAAGTCCCGCCTCCCGCACAATAAGATTTATTTATAACCAAAATAGGAAGAACAAAATGGCAAAAATCAGCTTATTTTTTTCTGTGTTACTTTTTTTAAGCATCTCAATCATTACATTTGCTCAGGAAATGAAACCAGAAGCAGGAAAGCTTTACAATGAAGGTAATGCGCTTCTAAAATCAGGCAATGTTAATGGTGCTATAGAAAAATATAATGCTTCATTGAATATTGAAAAAGATTATCGAACTTATTATCAAAAAGGTGTTGCACTCAAAAAAGCAGGTAATTTAGAAGAAGCCAAAACCGCTTTCGAAGATTGTCTTAAGCTTAATAATGGTTTTGAAGGAGCATTAAATGCTTTAGGTGGAGTTTATTTTTCAATGGGTAATTATTCTGCTGCTATAGAAAATTTTGATAAAGTCCTTAAATCTAGCACTAACAATTCTGTAAAGACAAAAGTTAAGAAAAATATATCTCTTGCATATGCAAAACTTGGTAATGAATCATTAGCTGGTGGGGATGTGAACAAAGGCGTTGATTACCTAAAAAAATCAGTTGAAAATGATAACTACGATGCAGCATATTTATCCCTTGCAAAAGTATATTCTGAAACAGGCAAATATGATGAGGCAATTGAAGCCGCACAAAATGCGCTTAAATACCGTTCAAAGATTACAAAAGGCGGACCGTACTATTATATTGGAATTTCTTACAAAGGTAAAAACGATTTAACTAAAGCAAAAGAAAATTTTAAACTTGCTTCCGCTGATCCAACTTATAAAAAAACTGCTGATTATGAACTCGGATTATTAAAATAAAATAAGTAGTTATTTCAAACCCTCGTTGAAGCGAGGGTTTTTTTTTATCATAAAGGAATTTATTTGGAAATAAATAATCTATCTGAGCTTGAACTCTTAGCACTTTTAAGTGCAGCATCTGTTCTGCGGAGTAAAAAGTATTTCGAATTAATTCTTAAAGGATTGTTGAAGAATAAGTGCTCTGTTAAGAAGATTTACGAAGCATTGTTACAAACTTATCTATTTGCCGGATTTCCTTCAGCGCTTATATCCTTGAGGAGACTTCATGAAATTGTTGGAGACGATAAAGTTTATAAAGGTTATGATTTAAATAAATATTCAAATCGAGGTGAAAAAAATTGTCGAATAATTTATGGAAATAAATATGATAAACTGATAGCGAATGTAAAATCATTTTCCCCTGAAATGGCAGAATGGTTAATCATAGAAGGATATGGTAAAGTTCTTGGAAGGAAGGGACTGACTTTGATTGAAAGAGAAATATGTATTATTTCAATTCTTGCAGCACTAAAATTTAAAGACCAACTTTATTCTCACATTAACGGCGCAGTTCGAGTTAAAGCAAAATTTGATCTTATTATTCGTACTTTTAAAAATCTTGAAATAATCTCCGCAAAATCATCTGCTAATTTTGGATTGAAAGTTTTCAGTGAATATCAAAGCAAAAATTAGAAGTAATTTTATTTGATTCTCCTGTTTCTCAAACTTCCTCAATAATATGGAATCTTTTCTAATAATTGTTTTTAAAAAAGTGAAAATTTAGCCTTTTTATTTTAATACTTTTCTTTAGAAGATCCCTATATTTTCTTAAATAGCTTGACTTTATAGGATTTTAGCATTTATATTTAACTTAGATTTTAGAAAAATATTCTGATTCGATGAATTTTGATAAAAATAAGCATTAATAAGCAATTGACAGCAGATTTTAAGTTTCCACCCAAATCTTTGTGAAGGATTGAGTATGCTAAAATTCTTTTCATTAATTATTCTAATTACGGTTTCTCCTCTAATATACTCACAAACGACTTCTGAAAAGTTTGAAGAGGCAATGTTGGCGTATCATAATCTGCAATACGCACAATCAAATAGATTGTTTGAAGAATTTTTTAATGAATATAAAATTGTTGATGAAGTTTACGCAACCGCTAAATATTACTCTGCTGAATCATTACTAAAACTTGGAAGAAAAGATGAAGCTGCGATTGGTTTTGAGTACTTAGTTAAAACTTATAACTGGTCCAACTATCGTGATAAAGCACTATATAATCTTGGTCTGATTTATTACAGTTCCAGTAAGTATGAATTATCCCGCAGTAGACTAAAACTTTTGTTAAATGATTATCCTGAAAGTGAATTTTATGGCAATAGCCTTTATTGGGTAGGCGAATCATTTTCTGAGGAAAATAAGCCAGATGAGGCAATCAAGTTTTTAGAAGAAGCCGTTGCAGATAAACGAAATAAAAAGTTTGCCGATTATTCGCTCTATGCTTTGGCAAATGCTTATGAGGAAACTGGCGATTATTCCAACGCTGTTAAATATTACGATCAGTTGCTTACCTATCATAAAAATTCTACACTTGCTAATTCTTCTCAAATACGAATTGGAATATGTTATTTCAAATTAAAGGATTATCAATCTTCTATAGTTGAACTCAAAAGTCCAAAGCTCACAAATCTTTCTGATGATATGTATTCTGAGAGTATTTATTTGCTTGCAACATCTTATTATCGAGTAGGTGAATACAACGATGCTGAAAAAAGTTATTTGGAGGTTCTTGAAAAGTTTCCTGAAGCTAAATACAGTCGAAATGCTAAATATGGATTAGCCTGGACTTATTTTCAGCAAAAAAAATATAACCAAGCTTTCACCGAATTCGATAACCTATCAATTGAGACTGATACAATCGGAATAAAATCTTTATTCTGGAAAGGTGAATGCAAGCGATATTTAGGAAAAAATAATGAAGCAATAGCTATCTATAAAGAATTTTTAGAAAATTATCCTGATGATCCTCTAGTACTAGAAGTTCAATACCAGCTAGGCGTTGTTTATTTTGACACAAATAATACTGATCTAGCTTCAAGATATTTAATTTCAGCAAATGCATCACAGGATAGCTTGATCAAAGGTAAATCCTTTACCATGCTTGGCGAGATTGAACTTAATAAAGGGAACTTTAAAGCTGCTAAAAATTATTTTGAAATGGTTGTAGCTAATTCAGGTGCTGAAAAATCTGTTCGGAACAGAGCTTTGCTCGGACTTGGGATTGCTTTATATCATCTTAACGATAATAAAACCGCTCTTAAATATTTGAATCAATTAGAAAATTCTGATGCAGGTTTTGAAACACAAAAACAAAACTTCTTCCTCGCAGAGAATTATTTTGCAATAGGTGATTACAGGAATGCTCTAAATAATTATAATAATTCAACGGGTATAGATCAGGAAATTAATTCTCAAGCGCTGTATGGAAAAGCTTACAGCTATTTTAACTCCGGTGATTATGAAAATGCCGCATATCAATTTGCAGATTTTATTAAAAGGAATCCAAAGAATAAAAGACTTAGTGATGCCAAATTAAGATTAGCAGATAGTTATTTCGGAAGTAAAAATTATGCCGCAGCAAGCAAGGTTTACCAGGAATTATTTAGTGTTGATGCCAAACTTAGTACAGATCCTTATGCAAGATATCAATACGCCCAGGCTCTTTATAAATCCGGTAAAACGGATGAAGCAATAAATGAATTTAAATCAATTCAGGAAAAATTTCCAAGCTCTGAATATGCCGAAGTTTCACTTTACACTATTGGCTGGATATATTTTCAGAAAAAAGAATACTCTCAAGCTATTGTCCAATACAATAACGTAATTGAAAAATATCCAAAGACAAAATTAGAACCGATAATTTATTATTCGATTGGTGATGCACAATTCAATATGGGAAAATACGATCCAGCAATTGAAAACTATGAAAAAGTCATTTCTCAATTTCCATCTTCGCAATATGTTTTTGATGCAGTAACCGGAATACAATACAGCTATGTAGCTAAAGGAAATCCCGAAAAAGCAGTCAACTTTCTAGACGAGTTTGTTTCTAAAAATCCAACTCTAAGTTATGCAGATCAACTGATGTTTAAAAAGGGGGAAATATATTATAGTATGAGNCAGTATGATAAAGCTAAGACTGAATATAATAGTTTTACTTTAGCCTATCCTAACAGCCCGCTAGCCGCTGATGGTTATTACTGGATAGGCAAAAGTGCTCAAAATCTTGGTCAGAGTGAGGAAGCAATATTGAGTTTTGAAAAAGTATTTAATAACTATAAAAATTCTGAATTGGCTTCAGCATCAGTACTTGAAATGGGCTTAATTTATCGATCATCAAAAAATTATGATGCTGCAATCAATATTTATAATCGTGGAATAAGTGAATTAAAAAAATCAGATAAAATTCCAGAGTTCCAGTATAACAAAGGAATTACATTACTTGAAAAGAACAGTTTTCAAGAAGCTTATTCAATCTTCGAAGAAGTCGTTATGTATTATCCAGGGACCGTGTTTGGTGATAAATCAAAATTTGAATTAGCAATAATTGATATTGCGGCTAAAAGATATACTAGTGCAGATGAATATTTAACATCATTATCTGAAGATAGAACTGATGAATTAGGTGCAAAATCTCAATACTATCTTGGTCAATCATTGTATGATCAAAAAAAATATAACGAAGCAATTTCGTCCCTGGTTAGAGTCAGAACAGTATATTCACGTTATGAAGAGTGGCTAATGAGATCTTACTTATTATTAGGTGATTGCTACGTTAAATTAAATGATAAACGAAAAGCTGCAGAAATGTATCAGGCTGTGATTACTAAATACAGTGGGACACCAATTGGAGATGAAGCACTAGAAAAATTGAGGAAGGTACAATGAGTTTAAAAATATTATTGATTATATCTTGTTCAATCCTTGTGGTTTATGCGCAGGATGATAAAACCAAGAACCCAAATGTGGAACTTCCCGATTTTGTAATTACAGGTAAAAGCCAATTAAACATAAAGAGAGTTGATAAGATAAAGCCAGATTTCGTGTCATCAATTAATGAAGATTTTATTAAACCAACTTATTCTCCCGAACAACTTGAGTTCGGGGATTTCTCTAATCCTCTAAAAAGTGATATGAGTTTCTTAGACGATGTTAGTTTTTATAAAGGTAATATAGCTGCGGGAATTGGTTTGTATACTATCCCAACNGTCAGAGCTAATTATGCACATCCGTTTACAAATGGAATTATTGAGGGAATGGCAAGCGGNGATTTTACAAGAGCATACGAAGATAACAGCGATCGTTTTAAAACGAGATTTGGATTTAATTTTACTTATTGGTCGGATATCGATGGAGAAGTATTTCCTGGAACGCAATTTAATGTTAACGGAGATTATGGGACTACAAGTTTTAAGTTTTACGCTTCGGATAATCCTGAAGAGAAAAGAACTTTAAACTATGGAAAATTTGTGGTTGATGTTAAAAATGATTTTGGTAAGAATTTTCTATTCGGTTTAAATTTAACTAATAATGTAACAAATATTTCCGAAGAAGAATTTGATGAAAATAATCTGCAATTAAAAGGAGAAGCACTATATAAATTAGCCGTCGTAAATGTTGGTGCTACTGTTGATTATCGTAATCATTCAATAAAAAATCTTTTAGGTGATAACTCTGGTAAAGATTTCTTTTTATTTAGACCAACAGCTGGCTTATTTTTTACAAAGTTAATTAAGGGAACCGCTGGCTGGACTTTTTCCCATGGGGCAGGGGAAACTTACAACGCACTCTATGCGGCTTTGGCAGTAAAGTTAGACAAAAATATTACACTCTTTGGTGAGTATGCTCCATCAGCAGAATTTATGAGTCCTGGAAGCTTTGTGGTAAAGAATAATTATTTTAATGTTGATAGTGTAGGTAGTATCTATTGGGAAAAAAGTAATGCTTTTAATGTATCAGTAAAGTATGAGTTTGATAAGTATTTTCAGATTGATGGAGGCATTAAATATTTTAGATCAAAAGCATTCCCATATTTTGCGCCGTCATCTGATTCTGGAAAATTTGATTTAGATTATGCAGACATGACTAGTTTTACTTCTTATGCAAACTTCTTATTTTATCTTGGACCCTCTGGCCAACTATATAGTTCCATTGAATTATCTGACATAGAGGACACAGATGGAAATCAGATCCCTTATTTACCAGCTTTTAATTTAAATGCGGCGTATAGTTATAAATTTCAAAATGGTATAACATCAACCGTAAGATTGGATTATCAATCCAAGAGATATGCGGATATTAAGAACAATATTTCTATCGGTAATTATTTTGATTTAGGTTTTTCATTTATATATTCATTTCAACCNAATCTTGATTTAACTTTGGATATAAATAATATACTTAATCAGAAAAATTATTATTGGAACGGTTATAGAGAAATTCCATTGAATATTATAATAGGTCTTAATTATCGTTTGTAAAATATTTATATAATAAATGAATAAAGCAGAATTAATTAGAAAAGTTGCAAAAAATGTTGGTGTTCCCGATACGGATGCCAAAATATTTTTTGAGTTATTCTTAAAAAGGGTGTCTGCCTTGCTCGAGATTGGCCAATCTATTTTTGTTATGGATTTTGGATATTTTCACCTTATTAAGGGAAGTATAAAAAAACCGGTTAATAGTTTTAAGAATAATGAAATTTCCGAAGAGGCAGTAGAATTTGTACTTTATTCTGAAGACAAAGATCTGCGAAATTCTGATACAAAAGGACTTGTGTTTAATATCCCGATTTTTGATGAAGAGGATTATCACCCAATAGATTCAGCTTTTAGTTTAAGTATTGGTAAACCATTAATTCCGTTACGTGGTGTTCCTTTTAACAATATTTATATGCCTACTTCAGGATTTGAGTATAGAAGATTAATTGAATCGAAAGTAGAAAAAATTATTGCAGCATCAGTAGTTGCTGAGTCTGAGGAAAATTTTCCTATTCTTGTCATTGATGCTAGCTCATACAATTCAAATCAAGTTCAATTAAAATGGGATGATAAATTAAAAGTAGATACTGCAGATAAGAAAACTGGTGAGAGTGAACTTGAAATAGAAGTAGAACCAAAGTTGAGCGAGTATGAACAACAAGCGAAAGAATTGACAAATATAGCTTGGGATTTTGGTGAAGATCTTTCTAAGCAAATTGAAGTTGAATCTATTCTTGATATAGCTGATGAACGAATTAATATAGATTCTATTACAAAAAAGGAATCAAATATACTTGAAGATACTCCGGAAGTTGAAAATAAAGTTGAAGAACTNCCATTGATTCAGAATGAGTTGTCATCAGAGCAAAACTTACCTGATACATCCGAATCATTAGAAGAAGTAACTCTAGATCAAACTTCAGAAAAATTAAATGAATTACTAGAGAGCGAAAATGAACAAGATGAGATCTATGTAGAAGAAGTTTTAGAAAAGAGTATAGACGAAAAATATGAAGATGATATTGAAGAAATTAAGACTGAAGTAATAAGTGCGAAAAATATTGAAGATGAGAAATTTGAATTAACTGAGAATAGTTCCCCAGAGGATGAGATATCTGATGAAGAATTCTGGAAAAGCACTTCAAAATACTTTGAACCTTACAAACCCCGTATAGAAAAAAATATTGAAGAAGAGGTTGAAGAAGTAAAATTAAATTTTGATAATCTAGATGCTATTGATTCTAAAGAATTTGGACAAAAAATTGTTGATGAAATTATAGACGAAGATTTAAGTGATGTCATTAAAGACGCTGATTCTATTTTAGAAGAAAGTGCTGAGGAAATTGATAACTCAATCCAAGAATATACTGTAGATGAAAGTAAGGAAGAGCATAAAATTGAACTAGAAATAGTGGAAGAACCAAAGGCTGAATATTTTGAACCTGATAAAAAGAAAAATCTGGTTCCTTTCATAATATTTCCTCTTCTAGTAATCGGGCTCTCATTATTACTTTATTGGTATCTAGAGTTTTATGAAAAAAGTGAAGTTTCTCCTAAACCAACTCAGATAGCATTGAAATCAAATAATGCTAAAATAGTTCAGAGAAATTTTGATATTCCTGTAACATATCCTTATCTGCCTAAAGTTAAAGAGACTTCAATTTCTGAACCAGTAAGTGTAAAAAAAGAAGATCAAAGTTTGGCGGATAATAAAAATGTTGTTGAAAATCAGCCTGAAATTTCTGATGTAAAGAAAGTTGAAAAGGAAATTCCAAAACAAAAAGTTTCAGAATATAAGAAGCCTGTTATCCCAGCTAACAAATCTTTGAATGTTGGAAACAACATTTATAAATATGGAAATTATTTTGTCGTTCAAGTTGCTGCATTCAGATCGAGTTCGATATCTGAAAATGAAGCAGGCAAATACAGGAACAAAGGGTTTAATGCTTTCGTAGAAGCTGCTGAGATTCCTGGGCGAGGTACATGGTACAGAGTGAGAGTTGGAAACTTTAATAGTAAAGAAGAAGCACAAATTTTCTCAAATAAAAATGTTAGATAATTAATTTATTAAAGGATAGACATGAACTTATTAGATATTTTCTTAAAAGGTGGATTTATTATGTGGCCGATACTTCTTAGTTCTATAATCGGACTTGCTGTATCGATCGATCGTTTTATTATGTTAAGAAAAGCAAAAATTAATGTTCCTGCTTTTATGGTTAGGATCAGAGGCTTTATAAAGAAAAAAGATATTTCCGGTGCTATAAGTTATTGTATGCAGGAAAAATCACCCGTTGCAAATATTGTTCGTAAAGGTTTGAAGAAATACAAATATGGGCACGATAGAGTTAAAGATGCTATTGAAAATGCCGGCAGTCAAGAAGTTAGCAAATTGGAAAAAGGATTATCAGTCCTTGCTTCAGTTGCGGGTATTGCTCCATTATTAGGATTTCTTGGAACAGTTACTGGAATGATTCAGGCATTTATGACCATACAGGATTTAGCAGGTGCTGCAAACCCGAGTGATCTTGCAGGTGGAATTTGGGAGGCATTAATTACTACAGCATTTGGTTTGATTATAGGTATTCCTGCATTTGCATTATATAATTACTTTTTAAGTTCAGTAAAAAAATTAGTAGGTGAAATGGAAACTGTTGCAAATGATGTGATTGATGTGATTCAGGATGGCGGAAAAGATGAAGCAGAAATTGATGATGAAATTGAAATGGAATTATAGGTAAAAAGATGAAATTTAAACTATCAAAAGAACCATTAAGCATTTTTGCTTATTCGTCTTTAACTGATATTGTAATGCTGTTGTTGATATTCTTTTTACTTACTTCACAATTTGTAATACAGACAGGAGTCAAAGTAAAACTTCCAGGCTCTAAGATGAATGAAAAATCAGAAACCTCCAGAATGGTGGTTACATTAACTACTACCGGTGGAGTTTTTGCAGGTGAAGAAGAAATAAGTATTGATCAACTTCCAGGTAAACTTGGTAAAATGAAAGCAGAAACGAGTGAAGATAATCTTGTAATACGTGCCGATAAGACTGTGGCAATAGATTTAGTAATTAAAGTCATAGATGCCGCCAAGATTTCGAACATAGAAAAATTTACTATAGAAACTGAAAAAGAAAAGCTTTAATATGCATTTGTCAAATCAAAACGTAAGCCGTGTCTCATATTCAGCTTCAGTAATATTTCATCTGATCTTACTTTTGCTGTTTCTTATAATCAACCTTTCGTTTAATTATGCATCCAAAGAGTATGTTGAATTATCATTCGGCGTTTTAGGTGGTGCTGGTTCGTCAGGAACAGAGGGGACAGCATTTGATGAAGTATTAGAGAAAGCTAAGCCAGAGGAAAAGGATATAACAAAAGACAAAAATCTTGAAGTAAAAGAAGTTGAACTTCCAAAAGCAAAGAATACTGATGTAAGTGATATTAATCCTGCACAAAAAGATAAAGAAGTTAAAAAAGAAACGGTAAAACAAACTGAACAACGTGAAAGTACAAATTCAACCGGTGATAAAAAGGGGAATTTAAATCAAGGTACGGGTGATTTTGGTTTCCATTTTGAGGGTGGAGGATTGGGTACAAGAAAAATTTATAGTTATGTGATCCCAGCTTATCCTGAAGGTGTAAATAAAGAGATTGATATAAGACTAAAGTTTACTATTAAACCAGATGGTACTGTCGGATCGATATTTTTACTATCTAAAGCCGATACTAGATTAGAAAACGCAGCGATTAATTCTTTGTGGCAATGGCGGTTTGAGCCATTAAATACAAACCAGGTCCAAGGTGATCAAACAGCGGTTATCGTATTTCCTTATCGGTTGCAATAGGATCTTCTTTATAGTAGAATTTATAAAAGAAAAATTCTATTATGGTCAGTAATGTTAATGAAAATGCATCTTGATCAAACTGAATTCCT
>BS_KBA_SWE02_21mDRAFT_10000433_pt1 | contig 15597 bp, 14 predicted proteins | sample BalSeasSWE02_21m_FD_9196 | JGI IMG/M metagenome (IMG submission 9196)
CTCTACGGGGGAGATCATCGCACACGGCTCTGTCAGGAGTTATTGCTGGGCATCGGCGGGGTGCGGGCCTTACGTGTGGTGGGGCATGATCCTCACGTGTGGCATGCCAATGAAGGACATCCGGCCTTTCTTTTGGTCGAACGGATCAGGGAACTGGTTCAGCAAGGGATGTCCTTGGCGGAGGCCGCCGATCAGGTCCGTTTAAGTACGGTCTTTACGACCCATACTCCTGTCCCCGCTGGTCACGATGTTTTTTCGGCAGACCTTATTCGCGAACATTGCCAATGGTGGTGGGAGGATCTAGGGCTCACGCAGGAAGATTTTATGGCGTTGGGTCGTCATCCGGAATTATCACCGGATAAATTCCACATGACGACTTTACCTATCCGTCTGGCCTCGTTCATAAATGGCGTGAGCCGTGAACATGAACAGGTCTCAAAAAAGATGTTTCGCGTCCTGTGGCCGGAACGACTGGTGCAGGACGTACCGATTCACAGCGTCACCAATGGGGTGCATGTTCCTACGTGGGTTGCCAAGGAAATGGATGTGTTGTTCCGGAAATATTTGGGACTCGACTGGCAGGAACAGTGCGATGACCCAGAGCTGTGGAACCGTATTGAAGGAGTTCCTGATGAGGAATTATGGGAGGCCAGACAGTTTCTGAAACGAAAGATGCTGATTTTTATCCGTCAACGGGCTCGAATCGGATGGATGGATGGGACGATGGAGCCGATTCAAGTGTTGGCGAGTGGGGCCTTGCTCGAGCCGCATTCGTTGACCCTGGGTTTTGCCAGGCGGTTTGCCACGTATAAACGCGCCACGTTGTTGTTTTCGGATTTGGACCGACTGAAAAAGATCCTCTTGAATCCCTGGAGACCTGTTCAAATTGTTTTTGCAGGGAAATCGCACCCTGCCGATCAGTTTGGGCTTGAATTAATCCATCGCATTTATCAATTTGCCAAAGCCCATGATTTGGGTGGCCATATTGCGTTTGTCGAGGATTATGACATGCATGTCGCGAAATTTCTTGTCCAGGGTGTGGACGTGTGGCTGAATAACCCCCGTCCGCCTTTGGAGGCCAGCGGGACGAGTGGACAGAAGGCCGCCTTAAATGGTGTGCCCAATTTGAGTGTTTTGGATGGCTGGTGGAAAGAGGGATATGATGGGTCAAATGGCTGGGCTGTGCCCCTGCTTGATGAGCCTTTGGATGATGGGAAGCAGGATGCGTGGGATTTCGAAAGCCTTTACACGCTTCTGGAAAAAGAGGTCATTCCTTTATACTATGATCGAGGTATTGATGGAATTCCTCATGGGTGGTGTACTATTGTCAAAAATGCCATTCGGACTGGGGCTCCCAGATTCAGCGCACGCCGCATGTTGAAAGAATATGTGGAACGGGCGTATGCTCCCTTGCTCTCCGATGCCGTGTCGTCAGTGGGGGAAAAACTCGGCTAATGATGTTGATTCAGAATTGATTGCAAGCTAATGGGCGGCCACCCAAGCCTGATCTGACGTAGGTGACTTGTTCGGTAGTTGTCCCTTTTCTGGTTGGGTGCTAACATGTGCCTAGTGATGATTCGTGTCGTTTCTGGATTGGCTTTCCCTTCTTTGCCCCTTGCTCAGCTTCCATTCTTATCTGCGCGACATCGAGTTGCACTGGAATTCCTTTACCATATCACTATCAATCGGCAGGGGTGTCTATGAAGATCATTCGATGGTGTCTTTTGCTCGGTATTGTATTCGGGGCAGGCTATTACACGGGGCAGCAACCGGATGTGGTCAAGCAAACCTTGCGTGATTTATCAGGCGAGGTATTGAAAAGTACGATTGGCCTTGATCAAACTGTCAAATTGCAACAAAAAATGTTGCAAGCCAAGGAAGGATTCATCGAAGGCAGAGCCTATTTGCTGGACTATCATTTCGAAGAGGCTTCGAAAGAATTTGAACGGGCCCTTCACCATTTAGATGAAGCCGTGGCCCTTGATCCTCAAGGACCCCTTGCCCAGAAGATTGAATCCGTTAAACAGAAAGTCCGCGAAGCCCAAGCTCGCTTAGCACAGGGCCAAAACCTTCCGCCTCATTTATTAGAAGAACTTCGCCAAGAACTGCAGGCCGTTCTGCCCTAACCTCGTGAAATGCTAGGCGTTAACCGCCTGTTTTTTCCAAGCAGCTAACATCCGTTCGATCCGAAGCCGGACGACCAAATCTGGGTCTTTCAATAATGGTTTGACCGCTTCTCGCCCACGGGGGTCACCGATTTTCTCCAATGCAGAGGCAGCCGCCAGGCGCGTAAACCAATCCGTATCTTGCAAGCTTTCAATCAAAGAATCTACACAACTGGCATCCTTGATTTCTCCCAATGCAAGAATCGCTTGTTTTCTGGTGACTTCTTCAGGGTCCTTCAATAACTCCAACAATCGACCCACAGCAGGTTTCCCCAGCTCTGCCAATGCCCGGGTGGCGTCATCTTTGAATTCATCACTGCGCATAAAAGAAATGAGAGGATCAAGAACCCGTTCATCGTTGATTTTACCTAATGCTTTAATTGCTGATTTCCTGGCATCATAATCACGAACGTAGCGGAGGAGTAGTTCGACGGCAGGGGAGCCGATCATGGCGATGGCTTCGATCGCGGCGTCCCGCACCTGCCAATCACCGTCTCGCAAGCATCGGACAATCGATTCGACGCATCGTTCGTCACCCATTTCACCTAGGGTAATAATGGCTTCGCGGCGGACGACCCAATCCGAATCATTTAACAGATCGATTTGAATATCGATCTCATCTTTCACCTGCTCTTCAACAAACTCTTCTTCTTGTTCTCCCGACTCCTCGGCTTGGGCCAAGGCAACCGCGTCAGCCGTTTCTTCTTCGGATTCCTCCGTGAGGGCGTCTGCAACTTCATCGACTAATTCGTCTTTGGGCAAGGTGGCTTTGCTATCCAAGGAGACGAATTCCGTTTGATCGGAAAATTCATCATCTATATTTTTTTTGTCGTCACGCATACGAAGTTCCTCCAAATGGCTGCTTGGTCATAGCTCCTCAGTCCTATTTCTGGTCCACAGCTTTCTGGGTGGTCCGTGCCTTTTCTCTTTGTTTCGTTAATCGAATTTTTCGTTGCGTGCGTTTTAATCGTTTTCGCAGGGATCGAATAGCCTGATTTCCCTCAGAATTCTCACTCTTTACTGAGGATTCCTTCACCTTCGTTGCAAGGGCAACCGTGTCTTCTTGAAGAGAGCGTCGTTTAGCCATCAGAAAAGCATTCTCCTAAATAACAGATGAGTCTACACACCACAGAAAATGGGGAGGTTACCTGAGAGAGTCTAGTCAAGGGCCCTGAAAGGTGTCAATGCGAAAATTTGGGTTGCGAGGGAGTAGGTAGAGATTTATCATAAAAAAAACCCCCGCTGGGCCGAGCCCAGCGGGGGTTAGAACATACCTACTCTTTTAGCTATTACTTACAGAAACTTCTCTCGTAAGCAATCACTTTCCAGCCCTCTTCTTCGCTGATCGTGGCGGGAATGAGAGGAACCATCCCGGTGCCAGGGCTGCCATTTTTGATGACCCACATGAGTTCGCCATCTTTCCGCTTCTTGTGGAATTTGCAATTGGTGAAATTCCGTGGACCTGGGTTGAGGACCTTTCCGGCCGGGCCATTGCCATCGCCGTCTTTTCCGTGGCAGTTCACACAAGTGCCTTTGCCTTCAAAGATGGCCTTCCCTTCGGCAATAATTTCAGGTGAAGCATCTTCCGCTTTGTCATACAAAGGCGATTTGTCTTTTTTTGCCGCTGACCGTTGATCCGCAGGAACGCGGGCTTTTTCTGGGTCTTTTTCTGGAGCAGCAATAGCTAAACCGGTCGTCAGGAACATGGCGGCAGTGGCCATTCCAAGCACTTTCAGCGAAAACTTCATGTAAGCCTCCTGGGTTAAACTGAGTTGATGAGAGCAAAAAAACTAATTGAGGTGTCTTTCATGCACCCTCATGTCGCTATTTTATCTTCCTGGTTCTGGGTATTTGAGAGGGAAGGAATGAATGAACATCCCGCAGCCACCCAAACCTTTTTAATATATCAATCAAAAATTTAAGCTGTCAAGAAGCAAAGAAATTCAAAAAATTTCTATGGATATTTCGTGATTTTTTCGTCAAACATTCTTGACCGTAAGCCGGGAGAGAATGATGCGTGAGGAGGGTGCGTGTTTAGGGTTTGAGCCGGATATCGCGGACGACCTGCCCTGGTTTTCCAAACGGACCTTGGGTTTGACCGTTGAGGCGTATGACCACCCCCGCAGCATTCCCGAGGGTTATCAGAAACTGCTTGTTGGCTTTCCACGTGATACGTTGCCCCGGTTGCAACAGTGCTTCATTAGGAGCTTGTTGGTCTGATTGGACGACCACCCAGGTCAACTGTTTGGCTTCAATCTCAAGAATATGGCTTCCATCAGCCGTCGCATCCTCTCTAGGGGAAATGGGGGCTTTCGGTGGGATCGGTTCGACTGGAGGGGCTGGTGTGGGTTGGAGGGTTGGTAAGGCAGGACCAGGGATTGGAGGAGAGGGCAATGTTGGCACTGAATCAAGAGGTGTGACAGGTGTTATGTTTTCTTTGGGGTCGGATATGGGGGGTATCGGCTCCTGTACGGGGTCAATGGATGATGAAATTTCTGGTTCAGGTAGGGAGATGGGTGCTTCTTGTTGTTTGGGAAACCCATACCAAATGGCTCCAGCGGCTATGGCGACGAGGACAGCCAGAGCAAGGTTCCAGTTGATGCCCTTCCGTGGCGCAGCTTCCAACTTCACTTGCACGTGAGATTGTTCTGGCTGGCTCTGTTCGTAGAAGGTTCCAGATGTTTCGAGGAAGCGTTGAAGGGCTTCTTCTTCATTGAGGCCTAGGGCCTTGGCATAGGACCGGACGAATCCTTTCGCGAACACTTTGGCCGGAAGCTCTTCAAAATCCTCTGATTCAAGAGCCTGGAGATGGTGCTCTTGAATTTTGGTTTGCGAAGCAAGGTGCTCTAAAGAGAATCCTTTTTTCTCTCGTGCCTGCTTGAGATATTCGCCTAATGGCTCCATAGATTTTCCTGAAACGCCCGTAGCCTTTAAGCTCTACGACAATGCTTCAAAATGCGTGAGTTGCTTGAATGAGTGATAGCGGGAATCAATCTCTTCTCTGGTTAAGCGTTTTAGGCGATCCAAGCTGAACTCCTCGACATTAAATGAGGCCATGACGCTGCCAAAAATGATGGCTTGTCGAAGCCCGGCTTCCGAATAATTACCTGATGCGGAGAGATAGCCCATGAATCCTCCAGCAAATGTGTCGCCGGCTCCTGTCGGATCTTTCACTGTTTCTAGTGGGAACGCTGGTGCGCCGAAAATACCATGTTGATGAAACATCAAGACCCCATATTCTCCGCGTTTGATGATTAATGTCTTGGGGCCTCGCGATAAAATCCGTTTGGCTACTTGAACTAAATTGGCATCTTCTCCTAACGCTCTGGCTTCCCCATCGTTAATCACGAGAATATCGATGGACTCCAGGACTTTCCATAGGGCCTCGCGTTTGCCATCGATCCAAAAATTCATGGTATCGCAGGCGACGATCGAGGGGCGCGTCACTTTATTCAGGACGTCGAGTTGCAGCTCTGGGTCGATGTTGCCAAGAAACAAGGCCGATGGGGTGGTGTAGCGAGCAGGAATTTTCGGGCGAAACGTTTCCAACACATTGAGATGAGTTTCTAGCGTTTGAGCCTCGTTGAGTTGGTATGAATATTCACCTTTCCAGCGAAAGGTCTTTCCCGGACGATGCTCTAATCCTTCGAGATCAATGCCGCGACTTCGCAGAAATTCCAGATGTTCTTCTGGAAAGTCTTCGCCGACAACGGCAATCAAATTGACGTCGGTAAAAAAACTCGCTGAGGTTGAAAAATAGGTGGCCGACCCCCCCAAAACATTGGAAGCTTCACCAAATGGCGTGCGTACCGAATCAAATGCCACGGAACCGACGACTAACAAATTTCCCATGATGATTACCTTTTCTTCTTTTTGAGGATAGTCAATAATTGTCGTTGCAACAAGACGTGATAGCGCTTTTTTAAAGCCGGGCTGATTCGAGTTAATGGGGTAATCAGGGCATGTTCTAAGGCTGTCTGACATGAACAGGGCCCGAGGTCTTTTGCCAATTTCAAGGCATGATGCAAGACTTGTTTGGCCGTTTCAACATTTTTGTGCATGATGGCCAAGATGGCGCCGACCGACACGGCCTCTTCTGTTTCATGCCAGCAGTCATAATCCGTCACCAAGGCTAAGGTTGCATAACACAGTTCAGCCTCACGTGCGAGTTTGGCTTCCGGAATATTGGTCATGCCAATGACATCAACTCCCCATTTTCGATAGAGCAAGGATTCGGCTCGACTGGAAAATTGTGGGCCTTCGATGCAGAGATAGGTTCCTGGTCGATGGACCTTTACCGATACGCCTTGACTGGCTTTGGTTAGGAGCGAGGTCAAGGTAGGGCAAATGGGATCGGCAAAGGCGACGTGGGCTACGATGCCTTGGTCAAAAAAGGTATTGAGACGTTGGGTGGTCCGATCAATGAATTGATCAGGCAGCACGAAATCACCAGGCCGTATCTTCTCTTTCATGCTCCCGACCGCACTCACGGAAAACACACGAGAAACCCCAAGAGATTTGAGGGCATGAATATTGGCTCGGTAATTAATACCGGAGGGGAGCGTGTGATGTCCTCGGCCATGTCGCGCCAAAAACGCGATGGTTAATCCTTCAAATGAACCCAGCATGATGGAATCAGAGGGTTTGCCAAATGGCGTGGTCACGTTAATTTCTTTAAGCCGTGTGAGCCCCTCCATGTGATAGAGGCCACTTCCGCCGATGATGGCAATTTCAGCTTGGGGTGTTCGGGCTTTCGTGGTGCGTATGGGCACGGTGGCAACTCCTTATGATCGATAGAATCTGATTTTTAGGGTATATCGCATCGGGGCAGCGCCTTTATGGCGTTTCCCGTTCAATAGGTTGTGGCCTTAGCAGGAACCACCTGGGATGTTGTGACGTGCGAGGTCTTGAATGTACCGAGAAAATCGTCGATCATTTGCATAATCCGTTTGGCAGCCTGCGCTGGGATATCAGTCTCCTGCAAGGTGATCCATTGAATGCCTGGCTCTTTTCGGAACCACGTCATTTGCCGTTTGGCGAAATGCCGAGTATCGCGCTTCAGCAATCGCACGGCTTCTTCATACGAGTACTCTCCCTCCAGATACCCGGAAAATTGTCGATAGCCTAACCCTTTCATTGATCCCAAGGTTCGTGAATAGCCCTGTTGCAGGAGTTGTTGGGTTTCTTGCACCAGCCCTTTCTCGATTTCCCATTCCACACGGGTTTCAATGCGGCGATAGAGGGTTTGACGTTCCATGGTGAGGCCAATGAGTAAAAATGGATACGGCGTTTCTTGAAAGCGATGTTGTTGCTGCACTTGCGAAAAAGGTATTCCAAGCGTTTGATAGACTTCGAGTGCCCGGAGCACTTTGGGTTGGTCGTTGGGATGCAGGCGCTGCGCAAGATCAGGGTCAACTTGTTGCAACTTTTCATGCAAAAATGGCCAGCCTCGTTCCGAGGCCTCTTGTGTTAATGCCTGGCGAATGGACCAATTGGCTGGTGGTCCCGGGCAGAGTCCTCTCAGCAAACCACGAATATAGAGTCCTGTACCTCCAACTATCAGTGGGAGAAGGCCCTGTCTATGCAATCGAGATATTTCCTGGACGGCATGGCCTCGAAAATCACCGACGTTAAAGGATTGGTCTGGATCCACGAGATCGATCAATTGATGGGGAACCCCTTGGCGTTCTTGAATCGTGGGTTTGTCAGTTCCAATATCCATTCCNCGATACACTTGGCAGGAGTCAGCCGTTAAAATTTCGGTGTGGAAAATTTTGGCAACCTCAATCCCGATACGGCTTTTTCCGATAGCCGTTGGGCCGACAATAGCCACGATGGGTTTCTGTGCTGTGATCAGTTCAGTCTGTCTCATAAGCCATTAGACGGCATAATGTTATTCTGAAGCTCGAGCAAATAGGGTATTCAATTCCTCTACGGAATGTCGAATGGCGACGCGTCGTCCATGGGGGCAGGTCATCGGAAAACTCTCTAGTGCCCAATCATGCAACAATGTGGCAATTTCGGGGAGAGTCATGGTTCGACCAGCCTGCACAGCGCTTTGACAGGCCATGGTGGCCAGAATAGGCCGGATCAATGTTTCGAAGGAGTCCGTTGATTTCCATTCCGAGAGTTCCTCTAACAGTTCCAGGACCAGTGGGCCTACTGTGATGCTGCCCAAGATGGCGGGGACAGCCCGCACGACATAGGAAGTAGGCCCAAAGCGTTCAATATCTAAGCCGGTTTGGGATAACACAGGCAGCCATTCTTCGATTAATGCGCTTTGGTGCGGAAGAAGTTCTATCGGTTCAGGAATGAGCAGGCCTTGCTGGAGCACGTCCTTCTGGCTCCATGCTTGAAGCAGGCGTTCAAAGAGTACCCGCTCGTGAGCGGTGTGTTGATCAATAATATAGAGATCCTGGTTGATGTGCCCCAATAGGTACGTTTGCTGAATCTGTCCAAGGGGAACCACGTGAAATTCCTGTTTGTTCGCCGTATATGTCGATGGAGGCTCTTGAGCAAAAAGTGATAGATGTGCAGTTTGGCTGAATCCTCTTTCAGAAGGAAATCTGGGGGTGGCCACCTGGGCAACAGCTAAGGACTGTACGGTAGGTTTGGGTGCTGGCATAGGAGTTTGTGCGGAGAAGTCACAGCGGACTTGGTTGGCGGATTCGATGGCAACAGAAGAGCCTTCAACAAAAATCTGCTTGATGGCTCGGAATATTCCTGAATGCAGCACTTCAGGATGAGAAAAGCGCACTTCTCGCTTTGTTGGATGCACATTGATATCCAGCGTTTGAGGATCCAGTCGAAGACACACAATAAATTGGGGGTGTTTCCCTTTTGCCAGAAAAGACTTGTAGCCCTCGTATATCGCATGGGCGATGGTGGTATTTTTAATCGGTCGGCCGTTGACGAAAATTTCCTGAGGGGTGCGAGAGGTTTTCGCATGGTGAGGGTTGACCGTGAACCCGGTGACCTGGAAGGGGCCTGTTGTTTGCGTGAGGGGGAGGAAGCGCTCAAGAAATGCGGGCCCATACATTTGGACTAAGCGATTTTGTAACGTTGATACTGCGGGGTAATCCAAGATTTTATGGCTATGATGCAGGAGTCGAAAGTGAATGTGTGGATTGATGGTCGCTGCTTGTTGGACCGTATAGGAGATTTTAGAAAATTCCGTAGAGATGGTTTTTAAAAACTTCAGCCGCCCAGGTGTATTAAAAAAGAGATCCCGAGCTTCCACTTGAGTGCCGGGGGCGCCAGCATAATCCTGTACGTCCCAGGTTACACCTCCTTCCGAATGAATCTCGGTGCCTACGGGCGAATCAGATTGGATGGTTTTCAGGCTGAATCGAGAAACCGAGGCAATGCTCGGTAGCGCTTCTCCACGAAATCCTAACGTGGTGAGTGTAAAGAGATCCTCTTCGACATGGAGTTTGCTCGTAGCAAACCGTTGGGAGGCCAGTTGGGCATCATCCCGATTCATCCCCATGCCATTATCTGTGACACGGATGAGAGATCGACCGCCTTCTTCTACTTCAACAGTAATGAGCGAACTGGCTGCGTCAAGACTGTTGTCGATGAGTTCTTTGACCACGGACGCAGGCCGCTCAACGACCTCACCTGCCGCAATTCGACACGATACATCATCTGGAAGAACATGAATTTTTCCAGTCACGAGAGGAGCCATGAGATGGGTTCAACAAGAAATAGCTAGTGAGGGCGAACAACCGAAGGAGCCCATGGCGAAATTCAAGACAGCCCGGCTTTTTTTAATTGCTCCTTGGCGTTGTTCGCTTCAGGAGAAGCTGGGTAGTCCTGAATCACTTGGTTCCAGAGTTTCTGCGCTTCGGACCGTTGGTCGGTTTCGATCTTGATATGGCCAAGCTTATATAGGGCTTGGCTTCGGTATTTGTTGTTTGGATAGTCATTGACGATGTGCTGAAGAGCCTGCTCAGCAGGCTCATAGTGTTTTTGCGCATAGAGTGATTGCCCAAGATAGTAGAAGGCTTGTGGTGTTAAAGTGGTCGAAGGGTAGTGCTTCACAAACCGTTGGAATTCGGAAGAAGCCCGGTCATAGCTGCCGTTGAGATAGCCTTTGTAGGCTGATCGAAATGCCGAGGCTTCATTCTCCACTTCTGAGTCATTTGGTGTGGCTTCAGTTTGGGACAATGGCGTTGAGGGGATCGCCTCCTGATTCGGTGATGGAGGTGGAGACGCAGGCGTTTTGATTTGCGAAGCCTCTGAACGTGGGCGGAAAAGAATATTGTCAATGCGTGCTTCTATGGCTTTGACGCGAATCGATAAATCCTCATCACGGCGCTGCGTCGATGCGCGTGTTTGCTCAATTTGCTCTCTGAGCATGGAACTGGTTCGTTCGAGTTTTTCCAGCAGATGCCGGGTGTCCAAATTAGCTTCTTCTTCGGTTTTAATCAATTCGCCAACGAGGAAGTCGTGTTCATCAAGCTGGGATTCAATGGTCGATAGGCGATCACGAGCCTGCTGTTCTTGTTGCTGAGTCGCTTCCTGTTGAAGTGTGAGCGTCTGAACCTGTTTTTGTAAATCAGTGAGATTGGGTTCAGTTGCGCACCCCCCCCCTAACAGTAGGGCCAGCACGGAAAAGATATGAATGAATGTGCGAGTCATATTCTTACTAAACGGGTTTGGAATGTCGTGACTCTTTATTCTACCAATTGATTTGTGATCAGAAAAGGCCTGATAGTAGGAAAATTGGCCATGTGGGAAAAGCCCTTAGCCCACAAATGTTCATTTTTTTGGCTTTGTCCCTTGTAAATGGTTCACGCGTTGGGCTAATTGACCGAGGCGATTTTCGTGCTCATCCACCCGTTCTCCCAACTTTGTTCCAATCGTGGTGATGACTTCCTGTAATTGATTCATGGTTTCCGTTAAATCATTCAGGTGCTTGACATTTGTTTGAGTGGTATTCGCACTCTCCTGCACGCGTTGAAACGTGGTCACGGCCTGATTCAGTTGTTGCTCCTGATTGGAAATCCGCGCATTCAACTTTGTGCTCACATTTTCTAGAGATTTGGCCACTGACTGGATGCCCTGATTGACTTCCTTTAGGTGGGTGGTCGTGGTCTGTGCGTCAGAATCGAGCTTCCCAACGAGTGTTGATTGGTGGATTTCCAAATCTTGAAGACGCCGACTGATCTGTTCAACATTTTGGTGGAGCTGGTTGGTGAGCTGACTCGCGGCTTGCATTTGTTGAATTTGGCTTTGTGTTTCAGCTTTGAGTGGTTGAAATTGCTGAATGGCTTGGTTGAGCGCGAGAAAGGTCTTTTCTTGTTGCGTGAGACGTTGCTCCAGTGATTGTGTGGTTTGATCCAGGTTTTGAGCAATCGACGTAAGGCTGGCATTGACCTCGGTTAAATGGGCCGAAGTCTTTTTCGTATTGGATTGGAGCTGGTCGGTCAAGGCGGTCTGGTGCGATTCAACGGTGTTCATCCGTTCTGATAAACGTCCGGCTTGTTGAATAATCTCATCACCGCGTTTTCCTAAAAAATTTCCCATGACGTCTTGCGCTTCGCGGAGCTTCACGACGGACTGAGAAAGCTCCTGAACCTGTGTGGCATCGGCTTGCATATGGATGCCCAAAGCCTCCACATCAGATTGCAGGGCATTCAGACGTTCAAGCACAGGGCGTTGCCGAGCATCCAAATCAGTGACCATTTGGTCCATGGAGGTTTTCACGTCTTGGTCCAAGAAGTTACGCAGAGCTTGGGTGTCGGTGTTCAGTTTTTCTTGAAGAACATTGACCTGCTGTTGCAGTTGGGTGAGTTGCGCGGATTGTTGTTCGGATTTGGTACCTAAGGCTGTCCCGGATTTCGCTAAGGCTTCTTTGACCTGAATAATCGATTGCTGATGATTGTCTGTTTGGCTTTGTATTGTATTCAGGATTTGGCCTTGACTGGTGGCATCAGTTTCAAGGCTGCTGATGCTGGCTTGAGCTTGGGCAATATTCGTTCCCAGGCTTCGTAAGGTATCTTTGAATTGCGCAAAAGCTGTTTGGAATTCAGTCATCTTTTCTGTGAGGGTTTGATTATGTTCATCAACTTGTTGAACGAGAGTATCTGATTGTGTTTGAGCCAACTGTTGCTGTTCACGCTGAGTCTGGACTGTAGTCTGAAGAATATGAATGTCCTTCCCAATTTTTTCCGTCTGACTGGTGAAGTCTTGACGAAGATCAGAAACCTTTTTTTCCGTCATTTCGTTTTGCCCGTACAGGCTGGTTAAGTCCTGTTCGCGCAGAAGTTTAATTTGCTGATTCAGGGGAGCCAAATCGCTGCGCATTTTTGCCATGTCGGCTTTTTGTGCCGATATCAACTGTTTCGATTCGGCAATGGCTGCGCGGGCTTCCCCCATTTCTTCCGTCAGTGCTTTTTTTTCAGCACGAATTTGGGTCATCTGCTGAACAAGATCTCTTTGGACCTTTTCCAGGTCAGCTTGTTGGGCCACGCATCCGGTTCCCAAGGATCCTGATAAACACCCGATGATCATCCATTTGTAGACGGAATTAGTATTCACTCCATACTTCACAGTGTCGTCCATCCTCCATGTCATGGTGGCCAACCGTTAAAATCTATGGCTTTTGGATAAGAAGATGTCCCCGCCGGTTCAGCTGATAACAGACTTCTGTGGCGTCCTGACAAAAAGGCTTATCTTTCCCGTAAGAGATAATCGCTAGGTGAGAAGGCTCAACGCCTGAATGCTTCAGATAGTCCTGGATGGCCGCAGCCCGTTTTTTGGCTAAGACCATGTTGTAGGCTTGTGTGCCCCGTTGGTCGGCATGTCCTTCGATGATGAGATTCGAGGAGGGATTTTGCTCGAATAATCCCAGTGCGCGCTTAAGGGCAACTTTGCCTTCTTGTGTGAGTGTCCAGCTATCAAATTGAAAAAAGACATCTTCTAAGCCGATAGCGGCAGACGCCAATTCTTCTTCTTTGATTCGGTTCATCTGGTCTTCCAAGCTATCTGCTGGTTCGGCCTTGGCAATTTGAAACGTCTCTGGAACCGGCTCAATGCCTTCTCCAGAAAAAGAATCCTGCAGCCCGGCTGAAAAATCCTGAGAAAGGGGAGAGGTGATTGGGTCGGATTTTTGAGCTGTGACTGGCTCTTGGAAGTCTTCGATGTTGGTTAAGGAGCGATTGGTGTGATCTCCCGGGAATGAGCTGGATTGTGCCGAAAAATCCTGGCCTTCACTCAAGGGGACAAATGAATTATCAGTGCTGGATTCATGCACTAAGTTAATGGGTTCGTTGCTCCTGTCAGATGTTCCCGTTTCTTCTGAGCCACCCTTGCCATCAGGGACCTCTGGCGACAGATTCGATTCATCGACCAATGCATTGGAGAGACCAGAGGCTAGGGTGTCTGAGTTCTCATCAAGTTGTGGCAAGGCCGCTATTTCGTTGCCAGGAGATCCAGACATTGTGGCGACATGAACGCGTTTTTCCCCGCACCCCGTGAGGCCGCCCAGAGTCAGGCTGATAATACTAATGAGTGAGAGGATGTGAATGACTGGATACATACGGCGACTCCTTTGCTGAAATATCAGAGTTGGTTCTCTTGAATTAAGGTTGAAATGGTGACCAAGCAGGTGAGCTCAGGTGAGCGCCCACCGATGAAATTTTCTCCAATCCCGCTCCCTCGCCCGTGATGATGTATAACTGACTTTCTCCTCTTTTGATTGAACTGAATACGAGATGCCGGCCATTGGGAGCCCATGAAGGCGAGTCGTCGATACTATTGCCTTTTGTAATTTGGCTTCGCTGCTCCCCGTCAGGGCTGATGCGGCAGAGCTTAAATCCTTCGCTTGGTACTCGGCAGACATAAACGATCCAATCTCCCTTGGGAGACCATGCGGGGGCGGCGTTGTAGTCTCCATCGTACGTTAAGCGCCTGGAATTGGAGCCATCCGCATCCATAATGTAAATTTGTGGGCGGCCTCCGCGATCAGACGTGAAGGCCAAATGTCGCCCGTCCGGCGACCACGAGGGGGACAAATCTGCGCTATGATGAGAGGTTAACTGCTTGGGGCTTCTACTGTCCAATGCTACCTGATAGATGTCCGAATTGCCGTCTTGGGCGGCGGCATAGGTAATCGATTGGCCGTCTGGAGCGAAGGTGGCGGTGATATTGAGACTGGCCGGGGACACGAGTACCTCCTCCCGACCTGTTGCTAGTTCCCGCCTCATAATTTGTTGCTTACGGTCTCGGTAGGCTGTGTAAATGAGCCATTTGCGATCGGGGGACCATGTTGGCATAAGGTTGAGATATCCATCTGCCGTCACCTGCTGCGGATCATACCCGTCATAATCCATCACGAACAGCTCGCGTCCGTTCTCTTTTTCTCCCACAAAAGCAATCTTGGTCCTGGCAATGCCCTGTTCTCCCGTATATCGATAGACCAGTTCGTCCGCCCACCGATGGGCCATCAACCGGATGAGGGCATCGGTGGTTTTGAGAGAGAAATAACGTTTTCCGGTCAAAACATCTTGGTGCCCAGGATCAAAGGCGCAGGCATCAAAGATCAGCCCCTTGACACCGGATGATGTGCCGCCAATACCCATTCTTCCCCAGGTTGAAACGGTGACTTGTTGATAGTGTTTCGCCAGACTTGGGGAAACACTCACGCATTTATTCTCGGAAAATTCACCCATTGTCTGGGGCAATTTGCCTGCTACGGCAAAGACCTGTGAGCGATTCAGATCGTCTTCCAGGATAGATCGAACGCGGGTATCGCTCTGTTCTGAGACCTTGCTGTCTTGTGGCATGGGAGAAAATCCCATGACCCAGATAGGAATCTTTTGGAATTCTGAACGGGTGGCTTCAAGAATGGCGTCTTCTCCTAAAACTAGAGAATGCGCGCATAGGTCAAGCAGTAACAAAGCCAGAATGCACAAAGGCCAGGATTTATTCATAAAGTAAGACACCCTTATTGTTCAGGCATTGTAAATAAAAACTTAATGTCCAAGAAGGATTTCTGAAGGTCGGAGGGAAATTTCGGTAAGGGATTCGCTTTGTATATAGCACCTAAAATCGTCGAATCATAATAGCTGTTTCCAGAACTCTGCTCCACATGAACTCTCGAAATTTCACCGGACTTTTCAACGTGAAAGGTTATGATTACCTTCTTATTGTTTATGAGAACATTAGGGTTTGCCCAATGTTTATCGATTGCCTCTCTTATAATGGCGAAATAACGATTTTCCTCAGGAGATTGTTGGGAAGCCGCGGTATTGGTGTCAGATAAGGATTGCACTTGCATTTGATCTAATCGTTGCTTAATTGATTCGACCGGGGCCACCTCGGGTATAGACAATGTCGCAATTCGCGTATCGATTGCAGACGGAGGAGGCTTGAGCTCGGGGGTGATTGTTGGGGATGGTTGGGGTTGTTGATGAGGGACCGGTTG
>BS_KBA_SWE02_21mDRAFT_10000434_pt1 | contig 15584 bp, 25 predicted proteins | sample BalSeasSWE02_21m_FD_9196 | JGI IMG/M metagenome (IMG submission 9196)
TTCGAGATTTGACCACTTTCAACAAGTTGTCAAATCTGCGGTGGTTCGAGATTTGACAACTTTCGAAAAGTTGTCAAATCTGCGGTAGTTCGAGATTTGACAACTTACGATGGACATTTTATTAGTATTGAAGAAACTTACCATGTAGAATAGAAAGTTAAATTCCATGCTAAAAAGCAGGATACATAAAAACATGACAAATTAATTTTTTAATTCGTAATTTTTAATTTTGATAACAATACTGGTAATATTATACCAAATTATTATACTTAATATCGGAGTAATCGAAACTAACTCGACTCAAAATTCAGCCTTTAGCAAGTTATTACGGCAGTAAATGCGGTAATTTTGAGATTTCCCAAATTTTCGAAATTGATGAAACCTTTAATATAATATATATATACATTATAGCGAATTATAATGTTTATAAAACCATATACTACAATTATTTTTCGTTTTTGCCATTTACCCTATTGACAATTAAAATTTATATATTTACACTCTCGCGTTTTTCAGAGAAGCTGGACCGTATTGATAAACGCCAGCCGAGGTTTTCTTGATTTTCTTGATGAGAAACGGTATTTTATTCTCAATTTTCAGTGGTATATCGGAAAAATATGGCAACAGTAAATCAGTTAGTACGTCATCCACGTAAAGCACCTATCTCTAAAAGTAATGTGCCTGCATTGGAGGGATGTCCACAAAAACGCGGGGTATGTATGAGAGTTTATACGACAACTCCGAAGAAGCCAAATTCAGCAATGCGTAAAGTGGCGCGTGTACGACTAACGAACAGCATGGAAGTAACTACCTACATTGGCGGAGAAGGACACAACTTACAAGAACACTCCGTGGTACTGATTCGTGGGGGACGGGTTAAAGATTTACCAGGGGTGCGTTATCATACGATACGCGGATGCTTAGATACTTCAGGCGTTAACGCGAGACGACAAGGTCGTTCCAAGTATGGTGCAAAACGTCCCAAGTCTTAACATACAAAATAATTTAATTGAAATGTGGGAACTAAATTAACATGCCAAGAAGAGGGAATGTTCCTAAACGTGTGATTCTACCTGATCCCAAATTTGTGGATGAAACGGTAGCTAAATTCATTAATGTAGTCATGAAAAGTGGCAAAAAAGCCGTGGCCGAGCGTATTGTCTATGGTGCTTTAGACCGAGTAGCAGAAAAGACTAAAGGCAATCCTCTGGAAGTTTTTAATAAAGCTTTGGAGAATTTACGGCCCGTGGTGGAAGTGAAATCTCGGCGCGTAGGTGGCTCAAATTATCAAGTACCCGTAGAAGTACGAGCCAGTCGGCGGACCGCCCTGGCGATGCGGTGGTTAACCGATGCCGCCCGCAAGCGAAGTGAAAAGTCTATGGGATTACGTCTTGCCGGAGAGATGTTAGATGCCATAGAAAATAAGGGAACGGCAATGAAAAAGCGTGAAGATGTACATCGTATGGCCGAAGCCAACAAGGCTTTTTCACATTTCCGGTGGTAATAAATTAAGCAGTCTGTTATCAGTTATTCAGTCAGACAGTTATCAATAAGCAACGGTAACAGATAACTGGTAACTGACAACCATTTTTATAGATTAAGTCAAATTGATTGACTGACAACTGAATAACTGAACAAAATTATATGGCACGAAAGACACCCATTGAGCGCTATCGCAATATTGGTATTATGGCGCATATTGATGCGGGCAAAACGACAACCACAGAACGGGTTTTGTTTTATACAGGCGTTTCGCATAAACTGGGAGAGGTACATGACGGCACCACGCAGATGGACTGGATGGTCCAAGAGCGTGAGCGCGGCATCACTATTACCTCGGCGGCTACCACTTGTTTCTGGAAGGGGATGGCACAACAATTCCCAGAGCATCGAGTTAATATTATTGACACCCCTGGTCACGTTGATTTCACGATTGAAGTGGAAAGATCATTGCGGGTGCTCGATGGTGCTGTAGCAGTCTTTTGTGCAGTCGGTGGGGTAGAACCACAATCAGAAACGGTCTGGCGGCAAGCAACTAAGTATGGCGTACCACGGTTAGCTTTCGTCAATAAAATGGATCGCGCCGGAGCCGACTTCTTTCGAGTGGTGGAACAAATTAAGACCCGCTTAGGAGGCAACCCTATTCCCTTACAGGTTCCCATGGGTGCCGAAGAAAAATTTGAGGGAATTGTCGACCTCGTTAAGATGAAGGCGATTCATTGGAATGAAGCAAATCAGGGAATGACTTTTGAAGAACGTGAGATTCCTCTCCACTTGAAAGTTACTTGTGACGAATGGCATGCTAAATTGGTGGAAGCCGCCGCGGAAGCCAACGATGAACTAATGGACAAGTATTTGGTAGGGGAAGAATTGACCATAGCTGAAATTCGCCAAGGTTTACGAGCGCGTGCGTTGGCCAATGAAATTGTTCTCACCCTTTGTGGCTCGGCTTTTAAAAATAAAGGCGTGCAGGCAGTTTTAGATGCTGTGATCGAATACTTGCCGTCACCTTTAGATATTCCACCTATTCGTGGCATATTAGATGATAAAAATCAAACCGAAGCATTTCGTCACGCCGATGATAATGAACCTTTTGCGGCCTTAGCGTTTAAGGTAGCGACGGACCCTTTTGTGGGCACGCTAACTTATTTTCGTGTCTATTCAGGCACCTTGAAATCTGGTGATACCGTGTTTAATCCGCTTAAGGATAATCGCGAGCGGTTAGGACGAATTCTACAAATGCACGCCAATACTCGTGAAGAAATCAAGGAAGTCCATGCAGGAGATATTGCGGCTGCGGTAGGATTAAAAGATGTCACCACGGGTGATACTTTATGCGATAGAAACAACATCATCACCCTGGAAAAAATAGAATTTCCCGAGCCGGTGATTTCCGTGGCAGTGGAACCCAAAACCAAAGTTGATTTGGACAAGATGTCGGTAGCTTTATCCAAGTTATCTCATGAGGACCCCTCGTTTCGAGTAAGGACTGATGAAGAAACTAATCAGACCATCATTTCCGGCATGGGAGAGTTGCACCTAGAAATTATTGTGGATCGGATGAAGCGCGAATTTAACGTCGAAGCCAATGTTGGCGCACCACAAGTAGCTTATCGTGAAACTATCCGCAAAACTGTTGAACAAGAAGGTAAATATATTCGTCAATCCGGTGGACGCGGGCAATATGGTCATGTGTGGTTGAAGTTGGAACCCCTGCCCCCAGGCACTGGTTATGAATTTGTTAACCAAATTGTAGGTGGCGTTATTCCCAAAGAATATATTCCAGCGGTAGGTAAAGGCATTCAAGAGCAGATGCAAAATGGAGTTATTGCCGGTTATCCTGTGGTTGATGTACGAGTGACACTGTTTGACGGCTCCTATCACGAAGTAGATTCTAATGAAATGGCATTTAAGATTGCCGGTTCAGTAGGCTTCAAAGAAGGTGCAAAAAAGGCCGGTGCCATTTTGCTGGAGCCGATTATGTCAGTGGAGGCCGTCACACCCGAAGATTATATGGGAGATGTGATGGGCGATTTGAACCGTCGACGTGGGATTTTACAAGGTATGGATACGATTCCTACGGGTAAAACGATTCGCGCTGAAGTACCTCTAGGAGAGATGTTTGGTTATGCCACCGATTTACGCTCTTTAACCCAAGGACGAGCTAGTTATACTATGCAGTTTGCTAAGTATCAAGAGGCACCAGCCAGCATTGCGGAGGCGGTGATTAAAAAGAATCAGGGTTAGCGATTAACGAGGTTTCCTAAACCTTCCATGATTTAGGAAACCTTAGTAATTATGGTGCCAAAAGACATTCCAACAATGAAAAATCAATCAGTCAAAAACAACAATATTATATGGCTAGTCAGAGAATACGTATTCGTCTAAAATCATTTGACCATCGCTTGATTGACCAATCAGCGCGTGAAATTGTAGAAACTGCCAGACGTACTGGTGCCCAGGTGCGAGGGCCAATACCGTTACCTACTAAAAAAGAAAAATTTACCGTGTTGATTTCGCCGCATGTAAATAAAGATGCTAGAGACCAATATGAAATTCGTACCCATAAACGCCTGTTGGACATCATCGACCCTACGGATAAAACGGTGGACTCTCTGATGAAATTAGATTTAGCCGCAGGAGTAGATGTACAAATTAGATTGAACTAGAAGAACTATGAAATCGCCAAACGCAGAAGATTTGAGCGCTTTTTATAAAGTAGTCAAATCTCATTCAGGGGAAAGTCAATGACAATAGGTGTGGTCGCTCGTAAGTGTGGAATGACCCAAATTTTTACAAATGACGGGATGTCGATTCCAGTCAGCGTGGTAGAAGTCACGCCTAATAAGATTTCACAAGTCAAAACGTTAGAAAAAGATGGTTATTTAGCTGTTCAGGTGACTTGTGGCACTCGTCGCGTCAGCCGTGTGAATAAACCTCTGGCCGGCCATTTGGCCAAAGCCGGGGTGGAAGCTGGGCGCGGATTATGGGAATTTCGGTTATCGGAAGAAGAAGCCAAACAAGTACAAGTTGGTCAAGAAATCAAGTTAGATATTTTTGCCGTCGGGCAAAAAATAGATGTCACCGGGGTTACCAAAGGGCGAGGCTTTGCTGGTGTTATTAAACGGTATGGTTTTAGTAGTCAAGATGCCACCCATGGTAATTCGTTGTCACACCGTGCCCCCGGCTCGATTGGACAAAACCAAAGTCCAGGACGTGTCTTTAAAGGTAAACGGATGGCAGGACATCTGGGCAATGCACAACGGACGGTTCAAACTTTGGAGGTCGCTGGCATCGACGCTCCTCGCAATTTATTATTAATCAAAGGTGCTATTCCAGGCGCGCCGGGAAGTGATGTGATTGTGCGACCCGCAGTGAAAGTATCAAAGTAACCTAGATGATGATGTGAGATATGGAACTGACTTTACAAACAGAGACGGGTCAAAACAGTGCTGGGGTCATTGCCGTCGCCGATACGATATTTGCTAAACCTTTTAATGAAGCCCTGATTCACCAAGCCGTGGTAGCTTACCTAGCCAAGGCGCGGGCGGGGACTCATGCCCAAAAAACTCGGGCCCAAGTCAGAGGGGGAGGCACTAAACCCTGGCGGCAAAAAGGCACTGGCCGTGCTCGAGCCGGCACGATTCGAAGTCCGTTATGGCGCACCGGTGGAAAGATCTTCGCCGCGGTGCCATCTGACTATTCTCAAAAATTGAATAAAAAAATGTATCAGGGCGCGTTACGTTCAACTTTATCGGAGTTGATAAGACAAGAACGTTTAATCGTGGTAGAGCAATTTGCTGTAGTAGCCCCGAAAACTCGCCAGCTAGTAGAAAAATTGAAATCCTTTAATTTGGAACAAGTGCTGATTGTCACTGACCAGATAGACCATCATTTGCAATTAGCTGCCCGCAACCTGTATAAAGTACAAGTGACGGAGGTTAATAGTCTAAATTTGATAGACTTAGTCGGTGCAAACAAAGTATTAATGACCGTCTCGGCGGTTAAACAAATTGAGGAGAGATGGGCATGAATATAGAACGTTGGTTAAAAATCGTGATTGCGCCTATCGTTTCAGAAAAATCTACTACCGTAGCTGACCAACACCGTCAATTTATCTTCAAAGTCTTGCCAGAGGCAACTAAGCCAGAAATCAAGCAAGCCATAGAATATTTATTTAAGGTCAAGGTTAAAAGTGTCCAGATAGTCCGGCTGAAAGGTAAAACTAAACGGTTTGGTCGTGTGATGGGAAAACGCGCCAATGTGAAAAAAGCCTACGTGGGATTAGAGGAAGGCTACGATATTAATTTTGGTAGTCAATAACGTAGAGTTGACAACTTTCGATAAAGTTGTCAACTCTATTCAATAATAGTTTGCCTATTAGGTAACAAGTTATGGCATTAATTAAAGCAAAACCTACTTCTCCGGCCCGGCGGTTTGTGATTAAAGTAAGCACTCCAGAATTATACAAAGGGGAAGCATACGAGCCGCTGTTAGAGCAGCAAAAGAAGAAAGGTGGACGAAATAATTATGGGCGAATCACGACCAGACACCAAGGAGGGGGGCATAAGCAACACTATCGGATTATCGATTTTAAACGCAATAAAGATGGCATCTCTGGCAAGGTAGAACGGATTGAATATGACCCCAACCGTAGTGCGAATATCGCCTTAATTCTTTATGCCGATGGCGAACGACGGTATATTATTGCCCCTAAGGGGATTCATGCCGGTGATGCCGTGATGTCAGGTAGTCAAGCCTCGATTAAGTTAGGCAACTGTTTGCCTCTGCGTAACGTACCGGTAGGTAGTCTAGTCCATTGTGTGGAATTGAAACCTGGTAAAGGCGCACAATTGGCTCGCAGTGCTGGGACCTCGGTACAGTTGGTGGCACGCGAGGGACAATATGTGACGGTGCGATTACGCTCCGGCGAAATGCGGAAAATTTTAAGCGAATGCCGGGCCACCGTTGGCGAAGTCGGTAATACCGAACATAACTTAATCTCGTTAGGTAAAGCCGGTGCCAGTCGTTGGCGCGGCACTCGTCCTACCGTGCGAGGAGTCGCGATGAATCCAGTGGACCATCCTCATGGTGGTGGTGAAGGACGGACTTCGGGTGGTCGTCATCCCGTTACACCCTGGGGTTTTCCGACCAAGGGTGGCAAGACTCGCCACAACAAGCGCACTAACAATATGATAGTGACTCATAGATAATGTAGTATCAGTAGGGTGGGTATCGTGACGCGAATCCACAGCAAAGAACTCCTGGAGTCGAGTTAACCTACATCGGATTTTAATCCGGATTTTAGACTCCAATGTCAATTGCTTAACATGTTAAACCAATAACGGTCACTAAAACTATGCCACGTTCAATTAAAAAAGGGCCTTTTGTTGACCTTCATCTATTGAAAAAAGTGGAGGATGCAGTTGCAACGAGTAGTAAACGACCAATTAAAACTTGGTCACGTCGCTCGATGATAATACCTGACATGGTAGGATTAACTATCGCAGTGCATAACGGCAAACAACATATACCCGTTTTTGTTACTGAAAACCTGGTTGGACACAAACTCGGTGAATTTGCGATAACTCGTACCTTCCGTGGCCATTCAGGAGATAAAAAAGCGGCCGCCTCCTCTGGGAAGAAATAACCAAGCGTAATAGGGTAAAGATATGGAAGTATCTAGTGTATATAAATATGCACATATATCGGCACAAAAGTGTCGTCTGGTGGCAGACCAGATTCGAGGACTCGCAGTGGACCGCGCTTTAAATATTTTGGCGTTTAGCCCCAAAAAAGCGGCCGAGTTAATTAAGAAAACTCTGGAATCCGCCTTAGCCAATGCCGAACATAATGAGGGTGCTGATATTGATGAATTGAAGATAGCCCGCATTATGGTGGATGAAGGTCCCACCATGAAACGGATGCACGCCCGTGCCAAGGGACGTGGAAATAGAATATGCAAGCGAACCAGTCATATTACCATCACAGTGGCAGACCGTTAGCAATGGAGTTAAAACGAATATGGGACAGAAAACACACCCAATTGGGCTGCGTTTAGGAATTGTTAAAGACTGGCAATCCAAATGGTATGCCAGCAGTAAAGATTTTCCAGTATACTTAAACAATGATTTAAAGGTGCGGGCTTATATCAAGAAGAAACTAGCCCAAGCCTCAGTCAGTGAAGTGCGAATAGAGAGACCTGCACGGAATGCTAAAATAGTTATTTACACCGCACGGCCTGGCATTGTTATTGGCAAAAAAGGGGAAGATATTGATGCCCTACGCAAGGAAGTGTCAGAGATGATGGGCGTACCAGTGCATATTAATGTAGAGGAAATACGCAAACCTGAACTAGATGCCTATTTGGTTGCGGTCAGTGTCGCGCAACAACTAGAACGGCGCATCATGTTTCGACGGGCCATGAAACGAGCCGTGGGTAATGCCATACGGCTGGGGGCACAAGGAATTAGAATTAATGTCAGTGGGCGACTCAATGGCGCAGAAATAGCCCGGATGGAATGGTATCGCGAAGGGCGAGTACCTTTGCATACTTTACGCGCCAATATAGATTATGGACTGGCAGAAGCCCGAACCACTTATGGGATGATTGGGGTGAAGGTATGGATTTTCAAAGGTGAGATACTAGGAAAGCCCATGTTGTCAGAAACTGTGGTCGCCAAGGAAAAATGAAAATACACCGGTTTTTATGCCAAACAGCGTCAGGACCAGGATAGAGTAATGGAGAATTGCCATGTTACAACCCAAACGAACTAGGTTTAAAAAGCAACAGAAAGGTAAAAATCGTGGCTGTGCTCATCGTGGCAATAAAGTCAGCTTTGGAACTTATGGACTCAAAGCTACTGACCGCGGCCGGTTAACGGCCCGACAGATAGAGGCAGCCCGTCGCACTATCAGTCGTTCCCTCAAACGAGGTGGGAAGATTTGGATTCGAATTTTTCCAGATAAGCCTATCAGTAAGAAGCCGCTAGAGGTGCGTATGGGGAAAGGGAAAGGTAATGTTGAATATTGGGTAGCTTTAGTACAGCCAGGACGAATGCTATATGAAGTAGATGGAGTCAGCGAGCAAGAAGCCCGCCAAGCTTTCCGGTTAGCTGCCGCTAAATTATCAGTACCGACTACGGTTGTCGCACGGATGGTAATACAATGAAAGCACACGAATTACGACAGAAGAGCATGGCAGAACTAAAGCAAGAATTGTTGGATTTGTTACGTCAACATTTTAATTTACGGATGCAACGTGCCAGTGAACAATTGAAGCAACATAGTCAATTGAAATTGATTAGACGTGATATTGCACGTATCAAGACAGTATTAAATGAGAAGGCAAAGGCGGTATGATGAGTACACAGCAACTTTCGCCACCTAGTGAAGTTAAGCGAACCCTCACTGGGCGCGTCATTAGTAGTAAAATGAATAAAACTATAACGGTGTTGATTGAGCGGACGGTCAAGCATCTTAAATACGGAAAATATATTAAACGTTCGACTAAACTCCATGCTCACGATGAAGAAAATTCTGGTAAAGAGGGCGATCTGGTAATGATTGAAGAGTGTCGTCCACTGTCTAAAACCAAAGCCTGGCGTTTGCATAAAATTGTCAGTCGCGCACAAGAAGCGTAAGACACGTTCTAGGCACCGTGCTGGAACGTTAGAAACTCTATCAAAATGAGTGAATGATTGCGTGCTTTGGTAGGGTATGGATGGTTTAGCGAGGATAACTGGAAACAGAGTCTTGCATTCTCGACGACAATATGTTACTACTGGTCATTATTTGGTGAAAGGTTAACTTTCACGTTTAGGAGTGTAAACCGAATGATACAAGTGCGAACGATGCTGGAGGCGGCCGATAATAGCGGTGCGCGGCGGTTAATGTGTATCAAAGTCTTAGGTGGATCACGTCGCCGCTATGCGGGTGTAGGTGATATTATCAAAGTCAGTATTAAAGAAGCGATTCCTCGTGCTAAAGTGAAAAAAGGCGAGGTTCATAATGCGGTAGTGGTGAGAACCCGCAAAGGGGTTAGACGGCAAGATGGTTCGGTGATTCGCTTTGACAGCAACGCCGCCGTATTACTGAACAATCAAAAACAGCCAGTGGGCACCCGTATCTTTGGACCCGTGACCCGCGAATTAAGAGCAACGCACATGAAGATTATCTCCTTGGCACCAGAGGTGCTATAACGGTTTCGGGAAGGATGTAGCGACCGAGGCGGGGCCGCACCTATTTACGACTAAATTGATACTATGCAAAAAATCAAAAAAGGTGATGAGGTTATCGTCATCACTGGCAAAGACAAAAATAAGCGGGGCAAAGTGATTCGTGTTGGCAGTAATGACCGCGTTTGGGTGGAAAATGTTAACCTGGTCAAGCGTCACACACGAGGTAATCCTTTATACAACAAACCAGGAGGGATTGTTGATAAAGAAATGTCTATTCACATTTCTAACTTAGCAGCTTATAATCCCTCTATTAACCAAGCCGATAGAGTAGGCTTTAAATTTCTCGAAGACGGCACTAAAGTGCGTTACTTCAAGTCTAACGGGGAGGTTATTGATGTCTGACGATAGTCAATAGTCAATAATGAGAAACAGTTATGGCAAGATTATATTCCTACTATAAAGATACCGTAGCACCGCAATTGAAGCAACGGTTTGGTTACCAAAGTATTATGCAGGTGCCAAAAATTGACAAAATCACCTTAAATATGGGTCTAGGCGAGGCCGTTGGTGATAAGAAGATCATTGAACGGGCGGTAGCCGATATGACGGCAATTGCGGGTCAAAAACCGGTAGTGACTTTGGCGCGTAAGTCGATAGCCAACTTCAAAATTCGTGCGGATTGGCCAATCGGTTGTAAAGTGACTTTGCGGCAAAAACGCATGTATGAATTTTTAGACCGTTTGATTGGTGTAGCGATTCCGCGAATTCGAGATTTTCGTGGCCTGAGCGGGAAAGCCTTTGACGGACGAGGCAATTATAGTTTAGGTGTGCGTGAGCAAATTATCTTTCCCGAAATTGATTATGACAAGATAGATGTCATTCGCGGAATGGATATTACCATCACCACGACCGCCCGCACTGACGAAGAAGCGCGTGCCTTATTGAGTGCTTTTAGCTTTCCGTTCAGAAACTAGAAACAGAGGAAAGTAGCAATGTCACGGTTATGTATGAAAAATAAGGAAGCTAAACGGCAAGGGATAGTCAAAAAATATGCCACCAAGCGGGTAGAGTTGAAAAAAGTTATTTCGGACTTGAAACTGACTGAAGAGGAACGTGAAGTAGCGAGAATCCACTTACAAAAGTTGCCCCGTGATTCTAGTCCGTGTCGGTTGCGTAATCGATGTCAAATCACCGGTCGTTCCCGTGGCTATTATCGCAAATTTGGCTTGGCTCGCAATAAATTACGAGAAGCCGCAATGCTAGGATATATTCCCGGCTTGGTGAAAGCCAGTTGGTAGTTTAGATTTGAGATTTGACAACTTTAAAAAAGTTGTCAAATCTGGAACGTTAGATTTGGACTTAGATTTGACAACCTTAAACCAGATTGTCAAATCTGGAACTTAAGATTTGAACTTAGATTTGACAACTTTAAAAAAGTTGTCAAATCTGGAACTTAAGAGAATACCGAAATGAGCATGTCAGACCCAATTGCGGACCTGTTGACGCGAGTACGCAATGGACAATCGGCCCGCAAACAGCGCGTTGAAATGCCTTCTTCTAAACAGAAAAGAGCCATTGCGCAGTTGTTGTTAGAAGAAGGCTATATTGGCGAATATAGTGTCTCTGAAGGAGTTAAGCCAGTATTGACCATTACTTTGAAATATTATCAAGGTAAACCTGTCATTACTGAAATCCATCGAGTCAGCAAACCTGGTTTGCGAATTTATCGCTCGCAAGATAAATTGCCGAAAATCCAGGGCGGATTAGGGATAGCTATTGTGTCCACTTCAAAAGGACTGATGACTGACCGTAAAGCACGTCATAATGGCTATGGCGGTGAAGTCATTGGTACCGTGTGTTGATAATCCACTGGTAAAGTAGAAGCAGGGATAACACCCCACGAAGGGTGGTTATTCCTCAGAGCGTGGTATAGTTAAAAATAGTGGTGCAAAGGATGCACCAAGCCTAATAACCTTAAAGTTGGAATAACAACTATGTCAAGAGTTGCAAAAATGCCTGTCACTATCTCGAAAGGGGTGGAAGTGACGATGCAGGGACAAGAATTGACCATTAAAGGCAAAAAAGGAAGTCTGAAATGGACGATTGGGGAGCCAGTAGAAATTAAGATGGTTGACCAGGCGTTAACCTTTACGCCACGACACCAAACTGCTTTTGCTAATGCTTTAGCCGGCACCACTCGTGCTTTGGTGAATAACATGGTTAAAGGAGTAACCGAGGGATTCGAGAAAAAATTAAGTTTGGTAGGAGTAGGATATAAAGCTCAAGTTCAAGGTAAAGCACTTAATCTTACTTTGGGGTTTTCTCATCCAGTAAGCTATCCCATTCCAGATGGGGTCACCATTGAAACGCCTACTCAAACTGAAATTTGGATTAAAGGTTTAGATAGACAACAAGTGGGTCAAGTGGCCGCCAATATTCGTGCCTATCGTCCGCCAGAACCTTATAGGGGAAAAGGTGTTAAATACACTGGTGAAACCATTATTTTAAAAGAAGCTAAGAAAAAATAGTATTCGTAACCACCCCCATCCCCTCCTGGGTAAGGCGGGGAGTAATCACCCCAGCTCTTCCTTGATAAGGCGGGGAGTAACCACCTCTCTTTCTCCCCTCCCGGTTTAAAGAGGGGTTGAGTTAAGTAAAATTGTAAATTGTAAGTAGCAAGAGGGTTAAGATGGATAAAAAAGTTACCCGTTTACGCCGCGCTCGTCGCACTCGTATCAATATCAAAAGACTAGGGGGTACACGTCTATGCGTATATAAAACCCCTCGTCATATTTATGCCCAACTGATTGCTCCGACTGGCTCCGAAGTGTTGGCGGTAGCCTCTAGCTTAGACCATGAATTTAAACAAGAAATTAACTATGGTGGCAATGTAAAAGCGGCCACGCTAGTAGGCCGTTTGATTGCCCAACGCGCTAAAACTCTGAGCATTACCAAGGTCGCTTTTGACCGCTCCGGCTTTAAATATCATGGTCGCATCAAAGCACTGGCCGACGCAGCGCGTGAGCATGGATTAATTTTCTAAAGGGAAAACAGTATGGTCAACTATGATATTCAAAATACTCGAAACGACGAGTTGTTGGAAAAATTAGTCGCCGTTAATCGCGTGGCTAAAGTGGTCAAAGGCGGACGTATTTTCAGTTTTACCGCCCTAACAGTGGTTGGTGATGGGAAAGGTCGAATCGGCTTTGGTTATGGTAAAGCTCGTGAAGTACCGTTAGCCATTCAAAAAGCTATGGAGAAAGCACGAAAAAATATGCTGACCGTGCCATTGAAAGGTACGACCTTATATTATGCCATTACGGCTCAACATGGTGCGGCAAAAGTTTATATGCAACCTGCGGCTGAGGGTACTGGTATTATTGCCGGTGGAGCGATGCGTGCAGTATTTGAGGCGCTAGGAGTACGTAATGTGTTAGCCAAGGTCATAGGCCCTTCTAACCCCATCAATGTGGTGCGGGCAATGATGCAGGGTCTAAATCGGGTTTCCTCGCCCGAAGACATCGCGGCCAAACGTGGGAAAACGATAGAAGAGATTACAACAGGTTAGCATATTATGAAGAAACAGCTAAAACTGACCCAAATTCACAGCACTCATGCCTGTTTGCCAAAGCATAAAGCCTGTATTGCAGGGTTAGGCTTACGACATACCTACGATACGGTAGAAGTAGAAGATACGCCCGCCATTCGTGGCATGATTAATAAAGTAATCTATCTATTGAAAGTAGAGGAGGTGTCATCATCATGCGTCTAAATACTTTAAAACCGGCCGACGGTGCCAAATCGGCATCTAAACGACTGGGTCGTGGCATGGGTAGTGGATTGGGTAAAACTTGTGGTCGTGGCCATAAAGGTCAACGGGCGCGGGCCGGTGGCTATCATAAAGTGGGATTTGAAGGTGGTCAAATGCCGATGCAACGGCGTTTACCCAAAGTGGGCTTTAAATCTGCTAAAGCAAGAGTAACAGCGGAAGTGTGTTTGCGTGAATTAAATTCATTATCGCTTGAACACATCGATTTAGCCGCACTTAAAGTGGCTAATCTGGTGCCTCAACTTTGTAAATATGCACGAATCATTGCTTCGGGTCAGTTAACTAAAGCAGTGACGGTGAAGGCGTTAGGTACACCACGCAATCTGTTACAAATCACGGTTACTAAAGGGGCTCGGGTTGCAATTCAAGCCGCCGGTGGTAATATTATTGAAAGCGAATGAAATCGCACTTTACCCATCCATAAAGTTGGCGATTTCGTGCGATTTCGCTAGTTGTAAGCAACAAGCTGGAATTGGAGTAATCAACTNTTAGTTGGTTAACTGCTAGGAGGATTTATGGCTATGAATACGCTTTCAGTAGCAGACCGGTTGAGTAAACTGGGAGGTTTAACCGAGTTAAAACAACGACTGCTATTTTTACTGGGAGCGATCATTGTATTTCGCATCGGTAGTTTCATTCCGGTGCCAGGAATTAACGCCGAAGCGTTAGCGAGGATGTTCGAGCAACAGAGTGGCACTATTTTGGATATGTTTAACATGTTTTCCGGAGGTGCGCTTAAACGTTTTTCCGTCTTTGCCATTGGTATTATGCCCTATATTTCGGCATCGATTATTATTCAAATGCTTACCGTGGTTTCACCGACTTTAGAGCAATTAAAGAAAGAGGGGGCCACGGGACAACGGAAAATCACTCAGTATACTCGTTATTTTACAGTCGTGTTAGCGACTTTTCAATCCATTGGCGTGGCCATCGCCTTAGAAGGACAAAGTGTAGTGATGGCACCGGGAGTAACTTTTCGGATCACGGCGGCAGTTACTTTGGTTGCTGGCACCTTGTTTTTGATGTGGTTAGGGGAACAAGTCACTGAACGTGGTATTGGTAACGGCATCTCCATGATTATTTTTGCCGGGATTGTGGCAGGATTACCGTCGGCCATTGGTGGCACCTTAGAAATGGCGCGGACCGGGCAACTACATGTACTGACCGTGCTAGTGGTGTTTGCCATCGTATTGGCAGTGACGGCTTTTGTCGTATTTGTCGAACGTGGTCAACGTCGTCTCACCGTAAATTATGCGAAACGACAGGTAGGCAACCGATTATATGCGGGACAAAGTAGCCATTTACCGCTGAAATTGAATATGCCTGGGGTGATTCCTCCCATCTTTGCTTCTAGTATTATTTTATTTCCAGCAACCTTGGGCAGTTGGTTTGGCAGTAGTGAGGGAATGGGGTGGCTCAAGGATATATCACAAACTTTATCCCCAGGCCAGCCGATTTATGTGACATTTTATGCCATGGCCATAGTGTTTTTCTGCTTTTTTTATACTGCGTTGGTCTTTAATCCTAAAGAAACCGCGGAGAATTTAAAAAAGTCAGGTGCCTTTATTCCAGGGGTGAGACCGGGTAAACAGACCGCTGAATATATTGATAAAGTCATGTCTCGTTTGACTCTAGCGGGGGCTATTTATGTCACCTCGGTCTGTTTATTACCTGAATTTCTTACCTTAGAATGGAATATCCCCTTCTACTTTGGTGGCACGTCATTGTTGATTATTGTAGTAGTCACCATGGATTTTATGGCGCAGGTGCAAGCGCATTTAATGTCTCATCAATATGAAGGTTTGATGAAGAAGGCTAATTTGAAAGGCACCGGAAGAGGTACCTTGTTACGTTAAACGGTGCTTGCGGTGACCAACTAAAATGGGTTTCGGTTTTAGCGTATAGCAAGCATCAATAATTGATCTTGATAACTCATCTTACGCACCACCACCCCTAACCCCTCCTTACTAAAGGAGGGGAATATCTCCTGCGATTCAGGTGATGCGACTCCCCTCCTTACTAAGGAGGGTTGGGGGTGGTTGAGTTAACCGTGCGTAAGGTGAATTGATAATTTA
>BS_KBA_SWE02_21mDRAFT_10000435_pt1 | contig 15582 bp, 15 predicted proteins | sample BalSeasSWE02_21m_FD_9196 | JGI IMG/M metagenome (IMG submission 9196)
CACTATGCGTTCAATACCTGCCGTATTGGAAGATCTGTTAATAAATCTCGATGAAGAATCAAAGAGCTATTCGATAAATTCTGCCGATTGGTCAATAAAAGAAGTGGTATGCCATCTTAGGGATGTAGAGATTGAAGTTAATCTTCCTCGCATCCAAAAAGTCTTAAGCCAGGAGAACACGTTTGTGGCAGGTGTCATCACAGATCCCTGGGCAATTGAAAGAAATTATGCCGGACAATCTGGGAAAGATGCCTTGCAGAAATATATTAGAGCTCGTAAAGAGACAATTGAAAAATTGGAGCATCTACAGTTAGAGTGGGAAAAGCCTGTTCGCCATTCAATTTTTGGGTCAAGCACACTACTGGAGTTGGTGGGTGTGATGGTCGGACATGATAAAGCTCACATTCAACAGATCCATCATATAACAACCCATCTTCATAAGTAACAACAGCGCATCCCTTTCATTCTGATCGTGTTATAACGTCCAGGGAATACTTGGACGTTATTTTTTTGGAGGAATCGAATTATGACAATTAGGGTAGTTGTCACAGGCCTCGGGTGTATCAGTCCCTTGGGAAATAATTGGCCTGTAACTTGGAAGAACCTGCTTGCTGGTAGGTCTGGAGTATCAACCATAACACACTTTGACGCTAGCGCTTATAAAACCCGTATAGCAGCAGAAGTAAAAGGTTTTGATCCGGTAAGTTTGTTCGGCAGTAAAGAAGCCCGAAGAATGGATAGATTTACACAATTAGCAATGGCTTCTTCGTTGGAGGCAGTAGAACAATCAGGTATAAGAATTACAGATAACAATCGCGATAGAGTGGGGGTGGTAATCGGAACAGGTATAGGNGGAATTGGAACNTTGTTGGAACAACAGACTATATTGGTTCAGCGCGGACCAGATAGGGTCAGCCCTTTTCTGGTGCCAATGATGTTGGCCGATTCAGCNCCGGGTATGGTGGCATTGAACTTGGGAGTTCGCGGGCCAAATATGGCCATTATTACAGCATGCGCAACGGGAACTAATGTGATCGGTGAAGCATCTGAAATGATCAAGCGGGGCGCAGCCGACGTGATAATAGCTGGAGGGGCAGAGTCATCCATAATCCCAATTGCAATTGCTGGCATGAGCTCAATGACGGCATTATCCACGAATAACGATGAACCCGAGCGTGCTTCCAGACCTTTTGATCGAAACCGTGATGGTTTTGTTATGGGCGAAGGAGCCGCAATATTGATCCTCGAATCTCTCGAATCTGCATTGGCTCGTAATGCCAACATTCTTGCAGAGATAGGTGGCTATGGCACATCCGATGACGCCTTTCATATTTCATCCCCTGCAGAAAATGGAGCTGGTGCTGCTTTATGTATGTCGTTGGCCTTGAAGAATGCGAATTTAGAGAGCAATGAAATTAGTTACATCAATGCTCATGGAACAAGTACATATCTGAACGATAAAAGCGAAACGGCAGCAATAAAAACTGTTTTTGGCGAGCAAGCATATAAAATGGCAGTTTCATCCACCAAATCAATGACAGGGCATCTGCTGGGTGCTTCAGGCGCATTGGAAGCAGCCATCTCGGTTCAAGCGATCAAAGATGGTGTGATTCCTCCAACCATAAATTATGAAACACCTGATCCCGAATGTGACCTAGATTATGTGCCAAATTATGCCCGCAATTCTGACCTAGCTCATGTCATGTCTAATTCATTCGGTTTTGGTGGGCATAATGCCACAATTGTATTAGATAAATATTTCGGTTGATTTAGGTATATTCATAATAAGAGAATTATTGAGGTGTTTCCATGCCTTTTGCACACATTACTGGTTGGGGAATGGCGGTTCCCGAAAAAATATTAACAAATGCTGATCTTGAGAAGATCATTGATACAAACGATAAATGGATTGTTGAAAGAACCGGGATTAAGGAACGACACATAGCCCTGGAAGGGCAAACAACATCCTCGTTGGCTGTCGAAGCAGCCTGGAAAGCATTGTCTGTTGCAAAAATCAAACCGACTGAAATTGATTTGATAATTTGCGCAACGTCTACTCCAGAGTACCTGTTTCCTGCAACAGCATGCCTGGTTCAAGATCGAATTGGTGCAACCAAAGCCGGAGCTTTTGATTTATCAGCTGCTTGCACGGGATTCATTTATGCATTAAATATGGCTGCCCAAGCGATAAGAAGTGGTAGTTTAAAAGTAGTACTGGTCATAGGTTCAGAAACTCTATCTAGATTTGTCGATTGGAATGATCGTAATACTTGTATTTTATTTGGTGATGGCGCCGGTGCTTTGGTATTGCAAGCGAGTGATACTCCCGGGGGGGTAATATCCACAGTTATGCACTCTGACGGATCGGGGGCAGATCTTCTTTCGGTACCTGCTGGAGGTAGTAAGAATCCAGCTACCGAAGCTACGATCAGGGCTGGTTTGCATTATATTCAAATGGATGGTCGGGAAGTGTTTCGGTTTGCCACACGCGTGATGGCCAAGGCTACTCACGAAGTGCTCTCTGCAGCAGGAATATTGATCGAAGACGTGAAATGGATTATTCCTCATCAAGCAAATTTGAGAATTATTGAAGCGGCTGCTCGAGGTTTAAAACTTCCAATCGGGAAATTTATTATCAATTTGGATAGGTATGGCAATACATCAACCGCATCAATCCCGATAGCGATCTGTGAAGCAATCAAGGATGGACGTTTGCAAAAAGGAGATAAATTCGTATTAGTCGGGTTTGGAGCAGGATTAACCTGGGGAGCTAGCGTGGCTCAATGGACTGGTGTTTTAGAGACAGAACACGTTATCCGACCTACTTATTTTCGTATATTTGCTCGCACCCGATCCTTTTTGCGTCGATTATGGCTGAGAATTGAGGGGATAGTTTGGGGACGGAAAAATATGTAGAATCTTATAATTGATCAACATCTGGATTTTAAAAACTTTTGACATTAATTTTTATACGTGTCTTTGGAAAATTTCAGATTATGAACTTGAATTAATAAATCCCAACCGCTATAATGATTGGGATTTATTAATTATTGGGAGAATGTCAATGGAAAATATTCATTATCTGGATCCAGGTGAGAATCGAGGAATTCCCGTCTTGTTATTACATGGTTTAGGCGTGGATGGATCTTCCTGGATTATGCAATTCCCAGCTCTTATGAACGCCGGATTTCGTCCGATAGCAGTTGATGTTCCCGGGTTTGGACGCTCTCCCCGAGGTAAGACTCCTTGGAGTATTCAGCGCGTAAGCAATGATATTGCCACTTTTCTACAGGATAATAAAATACCATCTGTTCATGTTGTTGGATTGTCTATGGGAGGCACGATCGCTCAACAACTTGTATTTGATTTTCCCCATATCGTTTCGAAATTGGTGCTGGCAAATACATTTTCAGTTCTGAGACCCTCAACATTTCAAGGCTGGATGTACTTTATTCAGCGCATTATCCTTGTACATACACTTGGTCTTCCTGCGCAAGCAAAGTTTGTGGCTGAGAAAATATTTCCCAAACCGGAACAGTATGAATTGCGCAAAGAAATGATCCAGCAGATCACAAATGCAGATCCTCGGGCTTACCGTGCTGCTATGCGTTCTTTGGGTACCTTTAATTCAAAACGCAGGTTGTCAGAGATTAAAATTCCGGTGTTGGTAATTACAGGAGCGAAGGATAGAACAGTCCAGCCCAACCACCAGGCTCAAATGACTACCTGGATAACTGGAGCACGCCAGGAAATAATCCCTGGAGCTGGACACGCAGCCAGCGTTGAGTCTCCTGATGAATTTAACCGAATACTTGTGGACTTTTTATTAGATTGAAAGAATTGGTTCTCATTCACCGAACTCAATTTCTAGCTCTTCATCTTCGCTGAATTCAGTTATTGCTTCGATTTGGATATCGGTGAATAAAGAATCTTGGTAGACATTTACGTGAAATTTCTTAATTAATTCCAGTAAAGCCAGGAATGTAACCACAACTTCGAGTCGGGATTTTGAATTTTTTATCACTTCATAAAAAGAGGATCGTTGCCCTTTGGTCAGGCGGCTGGTAATTAGTGCGATTTTTTCTCGAATCGTAATTCTTGGCGCTTTAATTACAGAATCCAGACTTTGTTTTACTTGCTCTTTTTGCATGATCTCTTCAGCAGCTAATATCAAATCACTTATAGTTATGTCACTTAAATCAAGGCGTCCTTCAATTTTGGGAAGTGGAGCAATACGCAAATAATTGTGCAAACCCTTAAGTTCTCTTTCTTGTAGCCAAAGTGAAATTACTTTAAATTGTTTATAAATAATTAATTGTTGGATCAGCGAAAGACCTGAATCTTCGTTATCAATTTCAATTGTTGGAGGTCTGGGGAGAAGGGCTTCTGATTTGATTTGGATAAGTTTTGCAGCGATGACTAAAAATGCAGATATTTCTTCGGCTTCTATGCTCTTCAATTGGTGAATATAATCAAGATATTGATCAGTTACCATAGCCAGTGAGACTGATGTGATGTCCAATTCTGAGTGTTCTATCAGTTGGAGGAGAAGGTCAAGAGGTCCCTCAAAAACAGGAACAGTTACTGTATAATTTCCTGATTGACGTTGGGCAATATTGAGATCCATGGCAGGCGGATTATATCATCCAATGACTGAATCAAATTGCGATAAAGCCTTGTGTTGTATGGATTTATCACATTGTTTCATGGTTAGATATTTTCATAATTAGGAATTGCTATTCTTTGATATGGAAAGGTGAGATCAGGGGAGGGTATAATTTGTGGATGGAAAATAAAAAATTAACACACATTGACGACCTCGGTCGTGCCCGGATGGTGGACATAGGTGCGAAGCCTGAAAGTGAACGTATTGCTGTCGCACGTGGCGAAGTCAAAATGTTATCGGAAACCCTGAATTTAATTCGTAATGGATCAATAAAAAAGGGGGATGTACTTACGGTTGCTCAAATTGCAGGTATTAGTGCAGCGAAAAGAACATCCGATCTGATCCCCTTGTGCCATCCCATTTCGTTGACAAAAGTTGATGTGGATTTAAAACTGGAAGATACTATTCCAGGCGTGATGATCACAGCAACTGCCCGAACGATTGGAAAGACCGGCGTCGAAATGGAAGCATTAACGGCTGTGGCTGTAGCAGCTTTAACGATCTATGATATGGCAAAAGCTGTAGAAAAAACAATGAGAATTCAAAATATACGTTTGGTCGAGAAGCATGGTGGTATGTCAGGCGATATTTTTAACGAAGAAGACTGATTATTTGCAGGGAGTAACAATGAAAAAAGTAACATTATTATTCTTCGCAACATTGCGTGATATTACAGGCGAACGAAGAGTGATCAAAAAGATTCCGGAGGATATGCTGATCTCCGGGTTGAAAGAGATACTGGTGGATGAATTTCCTGGGTTAAAAGAAATTATGGCTTCTGTAATAGTTTCCTTGGATCATGAGTTTGCGTTTGATAATTCTCCCATACCTGCAGACGCAGAAATTGCCCTTTTTCCACCTGTATCTGGAGGATAAGTATGCTTGGCGAAACAATTTGTAAGATCACAGAATCTGATGTCAATTTGAATGAGTTGCTGGTAGAAATGGCTAAAAATTCAACAGGTGCTGTAGTCATATTTACAGGATTGGTTCGTGGATTTACAAGGAAGGATAACCCGCATGATACATCCCTCCTGGAGTATGAAGCTTATCAACCGATGGCGGAAAAAATGATGCGTCGTGTTGCAGACGAAATTCGAGTTAGATGGCCTGACATAGAGTCGATCGCAATAATTCAGCGGACTGGTAGATTTGCACCGGGCGATCCTACGGTAACAGTTGCATGTTCAGCAGCCCATAGGGATACAGGCGTTTTTGACGCTGCCAGATATGGGATCGATCGTTTAAAAGAGATAGTACCAGTTTGGAAGAAAGAATTCACGTCTCAAGGTGCGTCATGGATAGAAGGTGATTATATTCCTGAACAAGGTGAATAAATGAATAATTCGCACATCATATGCACGAATTGCGGACGGGATTATCCAATTCTTGGCAGCCCGTTTCGTTGCATAGTATGTGGCGGTATTTATGATTTTCAGGATCCAATAATTTATGATTCTGAAAAAATAGAACAACTTCAACCTGGGATATGGAAATATCGACATACTTTCAATATTAGCGACGATGTGAACGCCATATCTCTAGGGGAAGGAGATACGCCGCTAATTTGGACAGAAATGTTAGGCCAAAAGATTGCAATTAAATGTGAATTCCTTAATCCAACTGGATCATTTAAAGATCGTGGATCCAGTTTGATAGTATCAATATTAAAGTCACAAAATATATACAAATTAATAGAAGACTCTTCAGGCAATGCAGGTGCATCATTAGCTGCCTACTGTGCCAGGGCAGGTATAAATTTAAGCGTTTTTATACCAGAAGGTGCTTCAGGGATAAAGAGAAAACAAATAGAAGCATATGGCGCCAGTTTATATCCAGTTAAGGGGACGCGAAGCGCAGTGACAGAAGCCGCAAAGAAGGTAGCAGAGAGTGGAGTCGTTTATGCCAGTCATGCATACTTGCCATTTAATATTCCTGGATATGCATCTGTAGCATATGAAATTTATGATCAAATTGGGAAAAAAGCGCCGGGAACAGTGATCATGCCAGTAGGACAGGGAGGTTTATTGATTGGCGTTGCGCGGGGTTTTGCTGCTCTCAAAAAAGCTGGAAGGATTGCAAAGGTTCCCTCCTTTATAGGCGTACAAGCGCGTGCATGTGCTCCTCTTTGGTCCATTTATATGGGGGGAATTGATGGTTTGCGATTTGCTACGGATGGTTCAACCTTGGCTGAAGGTGTGAGGGTATGGCAGCCTATCCGTGGAGATTCGGTTTTGAAAGAAATTGGATTGTCTTCAGGCAAATTAGTTGCTGTGGACGAAGAAGATATAGCGGTTGGGGTAAAAGAATTTGCTCAGCGTGGTTTTCACATAGAACCGACTTCTGCTCTAGTCTGGAGCGCTTTGAAACAATGCGTGGATGATTGCGAAGGACCAATAGTTGTAATTTTGACAGGTTCTGGTCTTAAACAGCAGGTTGATAATAGATTTGATCAATTCATATAAGGAAGGAATAATATGGACGAAAGCCGATCTGTAAGTAATGATTTAATAGAAAACCTCGAAAAAGTTATCGTTGGAAAACGAAATGTGATTGAGATGATGATCGTTGGGCTTTTATGCCAAGGCCATATATTAATAGAAGATGTTCCTGGTGTTGGGAAAACGGTATTAGCAAGGTCCTTGGCACGATCATTGGGAGTCACTTTCAGTAGATTGCAGTTTACGCCAGACATGCTTCCTAGTGATGTAACCGGCGTCTCGGTTTTCAATCAGGTCACGCGGGATTTTGAATTTAGACCAGGCCCTATTTTTGCTCAGATTGTCCTTGTGGATGAGATAAATCGCGCAACCCCCAAAACTCAGGCTGCCTTGCTTGAAGCTATGGAAGAAAGACAGGTAACGGTTGATGGGATAACTCACCCATTGCCGCAGCCATTTATGGTGGCGGCAACTCAAAATCCTATTGAATATGAAGGAACATTTCCTCTCCCTGAAGCACAATTGGATCGTTTTCTCCTGCGTGTACGAATGGGGTATCCAAACATGTCAGATGAAGTACATATTCTTGAGATGCAGCAAATTCAGCATCCCTATGATTTGATAAATACCGTGGTAAGTGAGGAAAAATTATTAAAAGAAATTGATGCAATAAAAAAGATTTATGTTTCCGAGCCGATCAAAAGGTACATCGTCGATCTTGTATCACAAACCAGGCATAACGACGATCTTTATCTTGGCGCCAGTCCTCGGGGAAGCTTGGCTCTCTACAGAACAGGTCAGGCCCTTGCTTTTCTGAGAGGACGTAATTATGTCTTACCGGACGACATCAAGAATATGGCTCCTTTTGTCCTAGCACACCGGGTTATCGTTAGCCCTGCTTCCAGATTACGGGAGATAAGTTCATCCAAAATTATCGAAGAGATTTTGGAAAATATTCCGGTACCGGGAGGCACATTCAGGGAAACCCTTAAGTAATGAAAAAAACTATCGGGACACGCTGGTTATTTACGCTATTAATTATCATCCTGTTTTTAGGATGGGCAACAACTGGCGTCATGATTTATATCCGCTTATTTTTATTGGTCTCATTAATGCTGTTAGGCTCATATCTCTGGAATTTGTTTGCGCTCAAAGGGATTCAGGTTAATCGTCGATCGCGAAGTTTGCGCACAAGTGTTGGAAAAGTTTTCGATGAACGCTTCGATATTCTAAATGTTTCCAGATGGTCTTGCATGTGGTTGGAAATTGAGAATTTATCCAAAATTCCACAAAAAAGCGGATCCCGATTGCTTACTTCCATAGGCGGTCTGCAACAAAGATCTTATACTGCGCGGACATGGATAACCAAACGTGGTGCATATCCTTTAGGGCCAACCTTGCTCACATCAGGTGACCCCTTTGGGCTTTTCACTTCATCCCGAGTGGATCCAGCAAAAAACACCTTGATTGTTCTACCTTTGACTGTGGATATCCCTTATTTTCCATCTCCAGAGGGTATTTTGCCGGGCGGAAAAGACATTCACCAAAAAACCATGGATGTTACTCCCCACGCCACTGGAGTAAGGGAATATGTTCCCGGTGATCCAATAAAGCGTGTTCATTGGCCTTCAACTGCCAAGCGTGAGCGTTTCATGGTAAAAACCTATGAACAGGATCCTCAGGCAGAGATATGGTTTTTCCTTGATTCCGAAAAAAAAGCTCAGTTTTCACTGCCGGAAAATGATAGTGATGCACGAGAAGATTATTTAAATATCAATCGACGTTCTCAAATTAAGCTTCCCAGGGATACATATGAATATGCCATCAGTGCAACCGCTTCCCTAGCGAAATATTTCTTACAACAAAAGAAGGTTGTAGGATTGGTAAGCTCAGGGAGTCAATTTACGATTATCCCTTCAGAGCGCGGCGAGAGGCAAATAGGAAAAATTTTAGAAGCACTGGCCTTCCTTCAACCTGATGGAGACCTTCCATTACTGGGATGTGTTAGTTTACATGCAAAGCATCTGCCAATGGGGAGTGGTGGAATTCTTGTCACTCCATCACTCAACAATGAGTTATTAATAACTGTGGAGCATTTGAATCGCCGACATCTTCACCCTATGGTTGTTTTGTTATTACCCGAATCGTTTGGTGGGCCATCAGGTGGCGAGGAGATTTTAGAAGGGCTGGAACGGCGGAATATACCTGTGTTTAAGATAAAATGTGGGGAAGATTTGAGTAGACAATTAGGGCAGATTAAAGGAATTTACAAAAGGACCTGGTCACCTACCTGAATAATAATCTCTTTTTTTTTACAGTATACTAACCTTATTTTCTATATACAATTTCCTCGGGAGAAGTTGGATGAATTCTATTATTACACTAGACCTCAATTTCTTGAACAGACAGAAGGCAATTGCTGCATATCTAATTCCGTATAATGGCGGTGCAGCCTTGGTCGAAACAGGACCTGGGTCAACAATCGTAGAGCTTACAAACAAACTTAAACAGCATGGATTAAAGCCAGAAGACGTAACACATGTTTTCATAACCCATATACACTTGGATCACGCTGGTGCGGCTGGTTGGTTGGCAAAACAAGGTGCTCAAATATATGTCCATCCGGCCGGTGAACCACATATGAAGTTCCCCGAAAAACTCCTGTCTAGCGCTAAAAGAATTTATGGAGATAGGATGGACTTTTTGTGGGGAGAGTTCTTACCAGTTCCTGCTGGGAAATTAACTTCAGTAAGCGATCGAGAACAGATCAAAGTTGATAATTTGACTTTCACAGCAATTCATACTCCTGGGCATGCTGAGCATCATATTTCCTGGTTGTTGGACGATACATGTTTCACTGGAGACGTAGGAGGCATTCGGATCCCAGGCGTTTTCTATTTAAGGTTGCCTTTGGTTCCACCTGAATTAAACTTTGAAAAATGGAGGCAAAGTTTGGCTATCCTAAGTGACATTGGATTTAAAAATATTGTCCCAACGCATTTTGGGGTCTTTACTGATGCTAAGGCTCATTTATCTATGGCCAGGCAGATCCTTGATGAAAATGAACGCTGGATGGAGCAAGCCTTGATAGGCGATACCTCAATTGAAGATCTTCGCGAGCAATATATAACTTTTCTTCATAAACAAGGTCTAAGCCTCGGAGTTAGCGAAGAAACTTTGCAAATATCAGAAATTGCCAACCCCTCCAGAATGGGTGCAGATGGAATTCACCGGTATTGGAATAAATTTCGACGCACAAATTAAATGTGATTATATTCACAATTAATACTGTCTGAATACACTGTACGATTCAGACTTCAAGCTTGATACTTGTACATGAAAATTAATAGGAGATAAAATGAAAGACTTTTTGGCTGTAGCTGATTATTCATCACAAGAAATTCAAGGGTTATTAGACTTGGCTGTACGTCTTAAAAAAGAGCACAATGATGGTGGTAACAGACCTCAGTTTAAAGGAAAAGTACTTGGTATGATTTTTCAAAAACCAAGTTTACGAACAAGGGTCTCTTTTGATATGGCCATGCGCCATATGGGTGGGGATGCCCTTTATTTGTCACCAAGTGAGATTGGCTTGGGAAAGCGCGAATCTATTGCAGATGTAGCCCGGGTACTTTCTGGTTATGTTTCAATATTAATGGCAAGAGTTTTTGAACATGAACATGTCCAGGAGTTGGCCAAATGGTCAGTTATCCCGGTGATAAATGGATTGAGTGATTACAATCACCCTTGCCAAGGGATGGCTGATGCGCTCACGATCTTTGAAAAATTTGGTAACTTAAAAGGGATAAATGTTGCCTACGTGGGTGATGGAAACAACGTTGCAGTTTCGTTGATGCATGTTTGTGCAAAGTTAGGTGCAAATTTTACAATTGCCAACCCCGCAGGATATTCTATGCCGGAAGGTCCTATTCAGGTTGCCCGTAATATTAGCCTGGAAACAGGCGCTCATCTTAATTTTCTATCCGACCCTGAAGAAGCTGTGAAAGGCGTGCAGGTAATTTATACAGATACATGGACAAGCATGGGGCAGGAAGAAGAACAGGCAAAACGCGAAGAACTTTTTCCTCCATATCAGGTAAATTCACGTTTGGTTGCAAAAGCAGACAAGGATGTGATTATTATGCACTGTTTACCTGCTCATCGAAATCATGAATTAACAGATGAAGTTGCTGATGGACCTCATTCAGTAATTTTTCCTCAAGCCCATAATCGACTTCATGCCCAAAAAGCGATTCTGGCTAGATTATTAGGTGTAGCCTAAAACCAAAGGAAAGATATTATGAACGCCAATGATTATATTCGAATGGAAGAACAGTATGGAGCAAATAATTATCACCCATTGGACGTGGTAATAACTCGAGGTGAAGGTGTTTGGGTTTACGATGTTGATGGAAAAAAATATCTGGATTGTTTGAGCGCATATTCTGCTGTAAATCAAGGCCATGTTCATCCAAAAATTCTGTCAGCGCTCATCGAGCAGGCAAAAAAAATTACATTAACATCCAGGGCATTTCGTAATGATCAATTGCCCTTGTTTTATAAAGAACTGTCTGAATTATCTGGCTACGAAATGTCACTTCCTATGAATAGTGGTGCGGAGGCAGTGGAAACCGCGTTGAAATTGGCAAGGAAATGGGCTTACCAGGTAAAAGGAGTGCCAAGNCACCAGGCAGAAATAATAACCTGTTCCGGGAACTTCCATGGTCGTACGATCTCCACAATATCTTTTTCAAGTGAGCCTTTGTACCGCGATGATTTCGGCCCATTTACGCCTGGTTTTGTTTCTGTCCCTTATGGGGATGCAGAATCTATTGCAAGTTCAATAAATTCTAATACTGCTGCAGTATTATTGGAGCCAATACAAGGTGAAGCAGGTGTCGTTGTTCCACCAAACGGATATCTGCGAAAAGTTTCAGATATATGCAAGAAAAATAATGTACTGTTTATCGCAGACGAAATACAAACTGGCCTGGGACGAACGGGTAGACTCTTTGCCTGCCAGCATGAAAACGTGCGCCCCGATATTACGATAATTGGAAAAGCGCTATCTGGAGGATTCTATCCGGTTTCAGCTATTTTGGCAGATCAGGAGTTGTTAGGATTATTTACACCTGGGGAACACGGTTCAACATTTGGTGGAAATCCTTTGGCCGCTGCAGTTGCCAGGCAAGCGATCAAAGTCTTGATCGATGAAAAGATGATCGAAAATTCAGCCATTCTGGGCGAATATTTTATGGATCAACTATTCGAAATATCAAGTGAAAATATTAATGAAATTCGTGGGAAGGGTTTGTTCATAGGTGTCGTTTTAAATCCAAGCGCCGGTGGAGCCCGACGATTTTGTGAAGCACTTCAACAGCATGGAATTTTAGCCAAAGAAACTCATCAAAATATTATCCGGTTTGCTCCTCCATTGGTAATTGACAAGGAAACAATAGATTGGGCTTTGCCATCTATTCGGGAAGTTCTGTTGATGAAGTAACTTTATGTAAATAAGGGATGAATGGAGAATAAAAATGAATATTGGAATACCTAAAGAGCGTCGGCCTTTTGAGTACAGGGTTGGTTTATCTCCCTCTGGTGTAGAAATTCTCTGTCGTGCAGGAAATTCTTGCTATGTAGAGCACGGTGCCGGGTTGGGGGCTGGTTTTAGCGATCTGGATTATGAAAGAGCAGGTGCTCGTACAGTTTATTTGATGGATGAAGTTTTTGGGCGATCGGATTTGCTTGTAAAAGTTCAGAGACCCATTCAGGAAGAGCTGGACTTTTTGCGCCCTGGTTCAACCCTGGCAGGTTATTTGTTATTGGCTTCCGCCAGACAGGATAAGATAGATAATTTGTTGAAAAATAAGATCACATCAATTGCATTTGAACAAATTCAACTGGCGGATGGATCATTGCCGGTTCTAAGGCCTTTTAGCGAAGTCTGTGGGTTGATGACTGCCCAGATCGCAGCGCGTCTGTTGCAAAGTAATTTGGGTGGCAAGGGCATATTATTAAGCGGTATCCCCGGCGTTCCGCCTGCTGAAGTAGTTATTATCGGCGCAGGAGTAGTAGGTACAAATTCAGCCCGGGCTTTTCTAGGTGTAGGTGCGCATGTAACGGTTTTGGATAATAAGATGGATGCTCTTCAGAAGATGAATGATCGTTTTCCGTCAGTTGTGACGATGATTTCTACAGAAAGAAATATTGAACGTGCATGTAGTTTTGCTGATGTTGTAGTTGGCGCAGTATTAAGATCCGGGGAACGCACTCCAATCCTTGTTCCCCGCAGCATTGTTCAAAAAATGAAACCCAGATCAGTGATTATTGATGTCAGTATAGATATGGGCGGATGTTTTGAAACATCCCGACCAACCAATCATGAAAATCCTACATTTATTGAAGAAGGTGTTATTCATTATTGTGTACCGAATATCCCTGGTGTAATCGCAAGGACTGCAACCTATGCTTTTGTTAATGCTGTCATCCCATATCTCTTGGAACTTGCATCATTAGGAATTGAAAATGCGATCGAATCAAATAAAGCTATAGAAGCTGCTGTAAATACACATCATGGGGAAATCAGACACTTAAGCCGCTTAACAAGCGTTGGAGGTTCCCATGGATTGGAATAATCAATACCAGTCGCACATTGTTGCTCCGGAAGAAGCGGTTAAGGTGATTAAATCGGGCGACAGAATATTTATGACTGGAAATGTCTCTGTTCCACAAAAAACTCTAGCTGCATTGGTAGAATTTGCTCCAAATCTACAAAATGTAGAGATTTGTCAGGCATTGACCATCGGATCAGCGGATTATGTTTCACCTGAAATGGAAGGTCATCTCAGGGTAAACACGTTTTTTATCAGTGCAAATATTCGAAAAGCAGTTCATGAAGGGCGAGCTGATTTTACCCCTGTATTATTATCAGAATTTCCTTTATTATTTAAAAACGGCATTTTACCGATTGATGTTGCCATCATACATGTATCTCCACCAGATGAGCATGGTTTTTGTAGTTTGGGTGTGGAAGTTGGACTGACAAAGTCACCAGCCGAATCTGCAAAAATTATAATTGCAGAAGTAAACGAGAAAATGCCACGTACTTTGGGCGATTCTTTTATACATGTTAGTCGATTAAATTTTATTGTTCCTGTTGATTATCCGATCCCGGAATTGGCTATGAGTGAAGATGGTCCTTCAGATGTTGTTGAAAAGATCGCAGGATCCGTCGCTGAGATGATCCCGGATGGTGCAACCATGCAAACGGGCATAGGGGCAATTCCAGATGCAGTATTAAAATACCTCTATCATAAAAAAGATCTCGGAGTTCACTCTGAATTATTTTCGGATGGTGTAATAGGGTTGGTGGACGCAGGGGTAATTAACAATTCGCGAAAAACACTCCATCCGGGAAAAATTGTGGCTGGTTTTGTCTTGGGTACAACCAAACTTTACAATTGGATAGACGATAATCCTCTTATTGAACTTCACCGGACAGAATATGTTAACGATCCCTTTGTAATTGCGCAAAACGAAAAAATGGTCGCAATTAATTCAGCCATAGAAGTTGACCTCACCGGACAAGTTTGTGCGGACAGCATAGGTCCAAAACTCTACAGTGGGGTGGGTGGCCAATTGGATTTCGTATATGGAGCTTCAAGATCGAAAGGTGGTGTCCCAATAATTGCCTTGCCAAGTGAAACAGTATTGCGCGATGGAACCCGTATCAGCCGGATCGCATCTATGCTAAAACGGGGAGCGGGAGTAGTCACATCCCGTAATCATGTGCGCTACATTGTTACTGAATATGGAGTAGCCGATCTTTATGGAAGATCAATTCGTCAACGAGCTACGTCTCTTATAAATATCGCACATCCAGATTTTAGGTCTGATCTTGAAAAAGAAGCCAGGCAATTGAACTATATTTAACATGGGTGTTCCAGGGTATGATGCGTAAATGTAAAATAGTTGCCACGATTGGACCTGCTTCTAATGATTACAAATCGCTCGAGGAATTGATTCGAGCGGGTGTGAATGTAATTCGCTTAAATTTTTCACATGGTTCACAGGAAGACCATCGGGCAGTAATTTTAAAGACAAGGGAAATATCAAAAAAACTATCCATCCCTGTAGGTATTTTGCAGGATTTACAAGGCCCTAAGTTGCGCATAGGGGTTCTTGAATCTCCAATTATCCTCGAAAAAGATCAAATTGCAACTTTAGTATCGCAAGGATCTTACAATAAAGATAATTACAAAGAAATCCCAATAGAGATACCTGAATTATATCGGACCCTTAAAGTTGGGGATACGATTTTGATGAATGATGGCAGCATTCATCTTGAAGTTCTAAATTCCGAAAACGAGTTAATAACAGCTCGGGTTATTGATGGGGGATGCCTTTCCTCTCGGCAGGGAATAAATTTACCGGGAATAGCGCTGGATATCCCTGCTGTAACTGAAAAAGATG
>BS_KBA_SWE02_21mDRAFT_10000436_pt1 | contig 15556 bp, 15 predicted proteins | sample BalSeasSWE02_21m_FD_9196 | JGI IMG/M metagenome (IMG submission 9196)
TCCAGAAATGAGAACACTTCAAAATATTGATGTGGCTTTTATTTGTATGAATTTACCCTATACTATGACTATAAATCAGGCGGCAAGCGCAGTATTGGAATTTCAACCTAAAGTTGTTTACCCATATCATTACAGAGGAAAAGATGGGTTTAGTGATGTTGAAGAATTTAAAAATTTGGTAAATACTCAAAATAAAAATATTGAAGTTCGTTTAGTTGATTGGTATCCGAAGGATTAAATTGTTGTTGAATTGTTATTTGTACTCATACCTATTGCCTATTTACCTAACAAATCCTTCCCTATTTCACAAACCAAACAATTTTGTTTATTACAATATTCATTTTTCAATTGAATTAAAGCTTGTGTATCAAAAGCACTTTTACTTTTCACTTTAATTTCATTAAATTTTGAAATAATACCATTTTTTTCAGGTTTAATAGCTTCAATAATGTCTATAACTTCCGAAAAATCATTTTTTCCTAAACTTTTTAAATACAAAAATTTCATTGGAATTAGTGTATTAATTAACAACAAATCAATAAATGATTTTGTTAATTTTTTGATGCTTTTTTTTGACTCTTTTTCAAAAGTATAATGTGATTCCCAAAATGGTGAAGTTGAAATATTTAACAATTCATAATACTCATTAATTGATTGTTTTTCAATAATTTTAGAAAATAAATTAGGGTAATTATGATAAAGCAAAGCCAATTGAGACAACCTAATTGTTGGAAAATTATTTGGTCTCAATCTAAAAAATTGCACCTGACCAATCGAAATAGATGTTAAATTAAATTTCACCTTTAAATAGGCATATTCTTTTCTTAGTATATCATAATAATTAGATTCACAGTTATTTGAAAGCAATCCTGCTTGCCCGAAAAACAAAGCTTCTAATTGAATTAAATTGCTTGACACTTTTCTGAGAATTGAAAAATCAAATGAATTGGCAAAGTTTAGAAAAGAATCACTATTTGTTTTTAGCCCAAAATTCTTGGCCAACATTATAAATAAAGTTGCTTCCCAATTGTTATTCGTGCTTTTCAATACTTTTTGAATTTGATTAGATTTATGCTCTAAACGCTCAACGTACAATCGTTCAAGCCAATGTAACAAAGTGAAATTATTCGTTAAAGAAATTGTATTTTCACAATTAATCCATTTTTTATTTTTACTGAAAAGGGCATCATATTTTTTTAACAAATCTTGTGAAATATAATTTTGTAATTCCAAAGTAGGAATAGTACTATTGGTTTTTCTAAAAACCTCCACATCGTGATCCCAAACTACATGTAAAATAACAGTATCATAATTTTCATCAATTTCATGGTTGTGCAAATACCAATCTGATGAGTTCACATGGATTTCAACATTTCCAGCCCAAAGTTGCCCATTAATTTCAATTTTTGCATTTAAAAAATCAGGTCCTGAATTAAAATTTTGCAAACCTTTAGTAATTATAGAAATGTTTTCACCATTGGTACATTCTATTTTTTCAGATGAAAACAATTGTAGTTTCCATACAAAATGAAGTAAATTTTCTTTCATAGCAATTGAATAACTTTATAAAAGTAAAAATTAACTTTAACTTATGAAAATAGAAACCAATGTTACTTAAAATTTAAGCTTTTTTTAAGTAACTTTGTAAGCCAAAATTTAATTTAAATGAACATTATTAATAGTTTAGAGTGGAGATATGCAACAAAAAAGTTCGATCCCTCTAAAAAATTATCAAATCAACAAATTGAAACCCTAAAAAAAGCCTTCAATTTAACTCCTACTTCCTTTGGCTTGCAGCCTATAAAAATGATTGTCATTCAAAATAAAGAATTACAGGAAAAATTTGTTCCACATTCTTATTTTCAGCGTCAAGTAGCTGATGCTTCTCACTTGTTGGTATTGTGTATTGAAAATGATACCACTTCCACCGATATTAATTCTTATTTTGATTTAGAAAAAAAAGTAAGAGGTGTTGATGAAGCTGTAATTTCAGATTTTAGAAAGCAACTAGTTGATATGTATAAAAATAAAACTGTTGAAGAAAGAAATCTTTCATCTATTTACCAAACCTATATTGCCTTGGGGAATTTAATGACCGTATGTGCTTTAGAAAAAATTGATGCTTGCCCAATAGAAGGTTTTATACCTTCAAAAGTTGATGAATTATTAAATTTATCAGCTCAAAATTTGAAATCCATTTTATTGCTTCCTGTTGGATATAGGGATGAAAATGACATTATGAGTACTATGAAAAAAGTTAGAAAACCCCTAAATGAAACTGTGATAGAAATATCATAATAACCGTATAAAATATTTAATTATGAGTAAAGAAGTTAGGGCCCTTGAACCAGAAGTGCTTTGGAATAATTTTGCAGATTTAAACGCAGTTCCAAGAGGTTCAAAAAAAGAAGAACGTATAATCCAATTTATGGTTGATTTTGGTGAAAAATTAAACCTAGAAACAATTGTTGACCCTGTTGGAAATGTAATTATAAAAAAACCTGCATTTAAAGGCATGGAAAACCGTAAAACCATCGTGATGCAAAGTCATTTAGATATGGTTCATCAAAAAAATTCAGATACTGTTTTTGATTTTGATAAAGAAGGTATTAAAATGAAAATTGAAGGCGACTGGGTTAAAGCTCAAGGAACTACACTTGGTGCTGATAATGGTTTAGGTGTTGCTGCAATAATGAGTGTTTTAGCTTCTAAAGACATTAAACATCCTGCAATTGAAGCTTTATTTACCATTGATGAAGAAACCGGAATGACAGGCGCTAAGGGCTTACAAGCAGGCTACTTAAATGGTGAAATTTTACTGAATTTAGATACTGAGGAGGACAACGAAATTGACATAGGTTGCGCTGGAGGTATTGATATTACTGCCAAAAATTCATTTAACGAAGTCAATACTCCAACTAATAGTATTGGATTTACGGTTGCCGTAACTGGTTTAAATGGTGGTCATTCTGGAATGGATATTCATAGAGGATTAGGAAATGCTAATAAAATTATGAATCGTTTATTGTACGAAGCGCAAGACACACTTCGAATTTCAGAAATAAATGGTGGTAGTTTACGAAATGCTATTCCAAGAGAAAGTTTTGCTGTCATATCAGTTTTTAATTCTACAAAAGATGCTTTTTTAAAGAAAACAAAAAAAGTAATTAAAGATATTAAAGCTGAATTTAAAACTGTTGATCCAAATCTAGAAATTACGATTACTGAAGTTTCCAACCCTAAAAAAGTAATGACGACAATTAGTCAAACCTCATTGCTGAAAATTATTTATGCTGCACATAATGGTGTTTATAGAATGAGTAATGATATGGAGAATTTGGTTGAAACTTCAAATAATTTAGCTCGTGTAATTGTAAAAGACGAAAACATTGAAATAAAGTGTTTAACCCGTTCATCTGTTGAAAGTGGAAAAACTGATTTAGCAAATGCATTGACAGCTACATTTGAATTAGTTGGTTACAATGTAACACAATCTGGTTCATACCCTGGATGGAAACCAAATGTAAATTCTGCAATTTTAACAGTTTTAAGTGATACTTATGAAAATCTATTCAAAAGCAAGGCAAATGTTGTTGCCTGTCATGCTGGTTTAGAATGTGGAATTTTAGGCACAAATTACCCTGAAATGGATATGATTTCATTTGGACCAACAATTCAAGGAGCTCATTCACCCGATGAAAGAGCAAATATTAAATCTTCACAAAAATTCTGGAAATTTTTATTAGAAATTTTAGAAAATATTCCAGTAAAAAAATAAGAATATCGAAAAGAGGTTGAAATTTCAACCTCTTTTCTTTTATATCTTTGTTAACATTATTCCCTTTCAAAAACAATAATTAATTGTATTTTTACACCTTAAAATAATTCGATAGAATTTTATGGGAAAAATCATTGCAATCGCCAATCAAAAAGGAGGTGTTGGTAAAACTACAACTACTATAAATTTAGCAGCAGCTTTAGGCGTTTTGGAAAAAAAAGTATTATTAATTGATGCCGACCCTCAGGCTAATGCTTCTTCTGGGTTTGGTGTAAATGTTGATGAAGTTGAAATTGGAACTTATCAATTACTAGAACATGCCACTACTGCTAAAGAAGCTATTGTTCCTACTAACTCTCCAAATGTTGATATTATTCCTGCACATATAGATTTAGTTGCCATTGAAATAGAATTGGTAGATAAAAATAGGCGTGAATACATGCTTAAAGAAGTACTAAAAGACATAAAGAATGAGTATGATTATATTTTAATTGATTGCGCTCCTTCACTTGGTTTAATTACCCTAAATGCACTTGTTGCAGCTGATTCTGTTATTATTCCTATTCAATGTGAATATTTTGCATTAGAAGGATTGGGAAAATTATTAAATACCATAAAAAGTGTTCAAAAAATTCACAATCCAGATTTAGATATTGAAGGCTTATTGTTAACTATGTACGACTCACGTTTGCGTTTATCAAATCAAGTTGTTGAAGAAGTGAAAAAACATTTTCAAGACATGGTTTTCAAAACCATTATTCAAAGAAATGTACGTTTAAGTGAAGCACCTAGTTATGGTGAAAGTATTATTGCATACGATGCAACAAGTAAAGGTGCTGTAAATTATATTAACTTAGCGAACGAAATATTAAAAAATAGTAAGGATGGCAAAGGCAATTAAAAAACAAGCACTAGGAAGAGGATTATCTGCCTTATTAAATGAAACAAATTCAGATATAACTTCTGTAAGTGATAAAAATGCTGATAAAGTAGTTGGTAGTATTCTTGAAATTGAACTAGATTTTATTGAAGTAAACCCTTACCAACCAAGAAGTTACTTTAACGAAGAAGCTTTAAGAGAATTGGCAAGTTCTATAAAAGAACTAGGCGTAATTCAACCAATTACAGTTAGAAAATTAGAAGGAAATAAATTTCAACTTGTTTCTGGTGAACGAAGATTTAGAGCTTCAAAACTAATTGGAAACACTACAATTCCTGCTTATATTAGAATTGCCAACGACCAAGAAATGCTTGAAATGGCATTGGTTGAAAATATTCAACGTAAAGATTTAGATCCAATTGAAGTTGCTTTAACATACCAACGTTTGATTGATGAAATTGATTTAACACAAGAAGAAATGAGCAAACGTGTTGGAAAAAAACGATCTACAATAAGTAATTATTTACGATTGCTAAAATTAGATCCAATTGTTCAAACAGGAATGCGTGATGGTTTTTTATCAATGGGACATGGAAGAGCAATTATAAATATTGAAAATTCTGAAGATCAATTAAGCATTTACGAAAAAATCATTGAACAGCAATTATCGGTTCGTCAAACGGAAGAATTGGTTAAAAACTTAAAAAATATTCCTATTTCAAAACCAAAGCAACAAACAAATGAAGCTAAAGCTCCAGCATTTGTTAGTAATGGTTTAAAAACATTTAGCGAATATTTTGGTCATAAAATTGACATTAAATTATCAGGAAACGACAAGGGAAAAATAATCATTCCTTTTCATTCCGAAGAAGATTTTAATAGACTCAAAAAATTATTGCAATAGTGTTAAAAAAACAACTATATATATTTCTTATTGCAACTACTTTAACTATTTTTAATTGCTTTTCTCAAGACGATTTAAATATAAAAGTAAAAGATACAGTTATTAATAAATCTAAAGAATTCAATCCTCTTTCACCTGCAAAAGCTTCTTTTTATTCAGCTGTTTTACCAGGGTTAGGCCAAGCTTATAATGGAAAATACTGGAAAGTACCAATAGTTTATGCTGCGCTTGGAACAGGAGTGTATTTTTATGTTTGGAACAACGATAATTATAACAAGTACAGAGATGCTTACAAGTTGAGGATTAATGGAAAACCTGATGATTATGATGGTTTAAACGGAAATCCTTTCCTCTCAGAAAGCACCTTGGAAAATGCACAAGAATCTTACAAAAGTGACCGGGATTTATCTTTAATGATTACCATTGGTCTGTATGTTTTACAAATAATTGAAGCCAGTGTTAATGCACATTTATTAATGCATAATATAGATGATAACTTATCATTTAGACCCGAATTAATCAAAAACGAGGTAACCAACAAAACAGTTGCAGGAGCTTCATTTAAATTTAAATTTTAAACATGAAAATTGCTTTATTAGGTTATGGTAAAATGGGTAAAACAATTGAACAAATTGCTTTACAAAAAGGGCATGAAATTGTTTTAATAGTCGATGAAAATACAGAAAATTACGACATTACTTTAGCCGATGTAGCCATAGATTTTAGCATTCCTTCAGTAGCTTTCAACAATATTTCTACTTGTTTAAAAAACAATGTTCCCGTGGTAAGCGGAACAACTGGATGGTTGGATAAATTTTCAGAAGCTACCCTTTTATGTCAACAAAATAATGGTGGTTTTATTTATGCTTCAAACTTTAGTTTAGGGGTAAATATTTTTTTTGAACTCAATGAATATTTGGCAAAAATGATGTGTAATTTAAGTCAATATGAAATTTCAATGGAAGAAATTCATCATACTCAAAAATTAGACGCACCAAGCGGAACTGCAATTACCTTGGCTGAAGGAATTATAAAACACAGCGACAAAAATAGTTGGGCCTTGGATGTAACAAATAACAACTCTGAAATACCAATAATAGCCAAACGTATTCCTGATGTTCCAGGAACACATACTGTTGAATACATTTCTGAGGTTGATACCATTGAAATAAAACATACTGCCCATAACCGTGGTGGTTTTGCCTTAGGTGCTGTTACTGCTGCTGAATGGTTGGTAGGCAAACATGGTGTTTTTACAATGAAAGACGTTTTAGGTTTAAAATAATATTAAAACATACGAATTATGACAATACTTGAATTGTTTATCTTTTTTCTTATTCTTCAGCTTATTCATTTTGCTGGAACTTGGAAATTATATGTAAAAGCTGGAAGAAAACCTTGGGAAGCAATTGTTCCTATTTACAATGCAATTGTTTTAATGAAAATAATTAACCGCCCGGCATGGTGGGTAATTTTATTGTTTATTCCTGTTATAAACCTATTAATGTTTCCAATAATTTGGATTGAAACTGCCCGTAGTTTCGGTAAAAATTCGAATTTAGATACAATTTTAGCAGTAGTAACTTTAGGATTTTACAATTACTATTTAAACTATGCTTCGAATATAAATTATATTGAAGACCGAAGTTTGAAACCTAGAACTGAATTAGGAGAATGGATAAGTTCTATAGCTTTTGCAATTATTGCGGCTACTTTGGTACATACTTATGTGATGCAACCATATACCATTCCAACTTCTTCGTTGGAAAAATCTTTATTAATTGGTGATTTTCTTTTTGTAAGTAAGTTTCATTATGGCGCAAGAGCTCCAATGACCACCATTGCAGCACCTATGGTTCATGATTCTTTGCCTTTTGTTGGAACAAAATCTTATCTTAAAAAACCTCAATTACCTTATTTTAGAATTCCTGGTTTTCAAAATATAAAACGAAATGAAATTGTTGTATTTAACTGGCCAACTGATACAGTTCGCTTTTTTAGAGATCACTCAAATATTCACGTAGATAAACCAATTGATAAAAAATCTAACTATGTAAAACGTTGTGTTGGTATACCGGGTGATTCATTAGAAATTAAAGATGGCTATATTTTTATCAACGGAAAACAAACGGTACTTCCAGACAGAGCAAAACCTCAATACATTCATAAAGTAACTACCGACGGACAACAATTAAGTCCTTCATTATTAAAAAGATATGATGTAACTGAAGGAAGTTTTCAAGGTGAATATTATTTTTTGAATTTAACCGATGAAAATGCTTCTAAACTTAAAAACAATCCTATTGTTAAAAGCATAACCAAACAGTTAACACCTGGCGGAAATTATGATTCATCCATTTTTCCTCACAATTCACAATACGATTGGTCTGTAGATAATTTTGGTCCAATTTATATTCCTGAAGCTGGTAAAACAGTTGCTTTAAACGCTCAATCTTTACCTTTTTATAAAAGAATTATTGAAGATTACGAAAAAAACGATTTAACTGTAAACGGTAGCGAAATTTATATCAATGGAAAATTAGCCGATTCATATACTTTTAAACAAGATTATTATTGGATGATGGGTGATAACCGACACAATTCTGAAGATGCACGTTATTGGGGTTATGTACCGTTTGATCACGTTGTAGGAAAGCCTGTTTTTATTTGGTTTAGCTGGGATACTAACGGAGAAGGAATTGCAAATAAAATTAGATGGGAACGCGTTTTTACAACAGTTCACGGTAGTGGAAAACCAGTATCTTATTTATACTATTTCATCGGTGCTTTGGTGCTTTGGTTTGGGTATAGTACTTACCGTAAACGTAAAAAAGGCGAATAATATATTTTAATAAAACAGTTGTATTTTGAGATTATTTCAAAATACGACTGTTTTATACTTTAACTATGATTTTACTTCAGCCAACATATTTTTCGCCAATCGTACAGTATGTTAGTATTGCAAAATCATCAAAAATTGTTTTTGAAGCTGAAGATAATTTTCAAAAGCAAACTTATAGAAATCGCTGTTATATTTATACTTCTTACGGAAAACATTTGCTCATTGTTCCGGTGCAACACAATAAAAGCATAAAACAAAAAACAAAAGATGTTAAAATAGATTATAAAGATAGTTGGCAAAAATTACATTTAAGAACCTTAATTACAGCTTATAACTCTTCACCATTTTTTGAATTTTACATTGATGATTTATTGCCTATTTTTGAAAAACAAACTACTTTTTTAACCGATTTAAACTTAAAGTGCCACAATTTTATTATGGATGCTTTGCAACTTGAGGTTCCAACAATAAAAACAGAAGATTATTTAAAAGAAGTTGATTTTTTAGATTTACGTAACCTTGCAATTGCCAAAGGTGAAAATAATTTTCAATTAAAAAGATATATTCAGGTTTTTGAAGAAAATCATGGGTTTATTTCAAACTTAAGCATGTTGGATTTATTATTTATGGAAGGTCCAAATGCGCTGAATTATTTAGAAAGTCAAAATCTTCAATTTTAAGCATGGAAATTGTACGATTTACAATTCATTACGGCATGCATTTTTTGGCTCCAGGCCTAATCGCTTACATTTTTTTTAAAAATAGTTGGAAAAAAGTATGGCTGATTTTTATACTCACAATGCTTGTAGATGTTGACCATTTGGTGGCTACACCACTATTTGATGCAAACAGGTGTAGTATCAATTTTCACCCGCTTCACTCCTATTACGCCATAGCATTCTATTTTGTTTTATTAATACCGTCAAAAACAAGAATAATTGCTATTGGCTTACTGTTTCATATGCTTACAGATTTTACTGATTGCTTTTGGATTAAATAATAAAAGACTTTATTATCTTTTATTGTTATTTTTCATATCTTTGTCAAATAAAATATATTCAAAATGTCAGATTTAAAAAATAAAACCATTGCTGAAATAGTGAGCAATGATATTAGTACAGCTTCAGTTTTTAAAAAATACAATCTAGATTTTTGCTGTGGCGGTGGCACAACAGTTGAAAAGGCTTGTGAAAAAGCAAATATCAATACTGAAGATGTTGTTTACGATTTATTAAATAATTCATCTCAAAATAGTGTTCCAAACTTAAATTTTAAAGATTGGAACGCTGATTTTTTGGTTGATTATATTTTAAATGTTCATCATACCTATATAAAAGAAAATTTAACAATAATCAATGAATTTTCAAGTAAGGTAGCCCGAGTTCATGGCGAACATGCTCCTGAAAATATTGAAATTGACAACCTATTTACAGAACTCTCTAATGAATTAATCAGTCATTTAGATAAAGAAGAAAATATGCTATTTCCAGCCATTAAAGCAAAAATTGCCAATCCAAATTTTGTTTATGATGAAGAAGTTATTAAAATATTAGAAGATGAACATGACCATGCAGGCACAATTGTTAAACGCATCCAGTTAATAAGCAACAATTTCACACCTCCAGATTGGGCTTGTAATACATACAAGGCATTGTATCATTTACTTGATGAATTCATCAACGATTTATACCAACACATTCATTTAGAAAACAATATTTTATTCCCTAAAATAAAGGAATAAATAACAATCCCAAAAACAAAAAACACCCAAAATCACATATTAGAAGTTATTTTGGGCGTTTTTTTTTAATATTAAATGTTAGCTGTTAGAATCTTAAATTGCTGAAAGCTACCTATTACCTACCTAACCAATTTTTTATACTTCAATCTCTTTGGTATTAAATCACCACCCAAACGTTTTTTCTTATTCTCTTCGTAATCTGTAAAAGAGCCTTCAAAGAAATATACTTGAGAATCACCTTCAAAAGCCAAAATATGCGTACAAACTCTGTCTAAAAACCAACGGTCGTGACTAATTACAACCGCACATCCCGCAAAGTTTTCTAAACCTTCTTCTAAAGCTCGCAATGTGTTTATATCTAAATCGTTAGTTGGCTCATCTAATAACAAAACGTTACCTTCTTCACGCAAAGTCATTGCTAAATGTAAACGGTTACGTTCACCGCCAGACAAGGCATTCACCTTTTTATTTTGGTCGCTTCCAGCAAAATTAAAACGACTCAAATAAGCTCTTGAATTCACCTGCTTTCCTCCCATCAAAATCAATTCCTGTTCATCTGAAAAGTTTTGCCAAATGGTCTTCTCTGGATCAATATTTGAATGACTTTGATCTACATAGGCAATTTTAGCAGTTTCACCAACAACAAATTCACCTTTATCTGGAGCAAGCTCATTCATAATCATTTTAAAAATAGTGGTTTTACCCGCTCCATTCGGACCAATAATACCAACAATTCCAGCTTGAGGTAAGCTAAAGTTTAAATCTTCATATAATAATTTATCACCAAAAGCTTTTGAAACCCCAACAGCATCAATTACATTGGTTCCTAAACGCGGTCCATTTGGAATGTAAATTTCTAATTTCTCATCCAATTGGTTTTGGTCCTGGCTCATTAACTTATCGTAATTAGCCAAACGCGCTTTTGATTTTGCATGACGACCTTTTGGTGCCATTCTAACCCATTCTAATTCTCGTTCTAATGTTTTTTGACGTTTGGAAGCAGTTTTAGATTCTTGTGCCAAACGTTTCGATTTTTGATCTAACCATGAAGAATAATTTCCTTTCCAAGGAATCCCCTCACCTCTATCTAATTCTAAAATCCAGCCAGCAACATTGTCCAAGAAATATCTATCGTGCGTTACTGCAATTACAGTTCCTTTGTATTGTTGTAAATGATGTTCTAACCAATGTACCGATTCTGCATCTAAGTGGTTGGTTGGCTCATCTAACAATAACACATCAGGTTCTTGTAGCAACAATCTGCACAACGCAACTCTTCTGCGTTCACCACCCGATAAATGTTTAATAGGTGTATCGCCATCTGGTGTGCGTAAAGCATCCATGGCAATTTCTAATTTTGTATCTAACTCCCAAGCATTGGCTGCATCAATTTTATCTTGAAGAATGGCCTGCTGAGCCATTAATTTATCCATTTTATCAGCATCCGAATACACTTCTTCCAAACCAAATAGTTCGTTAATTTTGTTGTATTCATCCAAAATGGCAACCGTTTCAGCAACCCCTTCTTTAACTATCTCTAATACAGTTTTTGTATCATCCAATTGTGGTTCTTGAGATAAAAACCCAACTGAGTATCCGGGTACAAAAACAACATCACCCTGATAATTTTTTTCAAGACCTGCAATAATCTTCAATAAAGTAGATTTACCCGATCCGTTTAAACCTAAAATTCCAATTTTTGCTCCGTAGAAGAAGCTTAAATAAATATCTTTTAAAACAGGTTTATTTGCACCTTGGTAGGTTTTTGTTAAACCCGACATTGAAAAAATCACTTTCTTATCGTCTGACATATGTGTTTTGTTATTTGTTGTTGAATATTGTTGAAGGGTATAAATAGTACAATCGTTAAAAACGATATAATTATTTAATTGTAAAGGAGTTAAGGATACTTTAGGCTTTCGAATATAATTACATTCTCCCTTTTAAGGCATTAAACACCCAAGCAATGGCAAAAAAACCAACTCCTACTGATGCAAATCCCCAACCTGCAATATCATTATACCTAAAAGCACCCAATCCAATTAAAAGAATACCAACTGTAATCATAATAAACGTAGCCCAAGCCAATACTGTATTTTTATTCATTTTAAATTATTTTTTTGTTATTATTTCATTTAAGAAATAAGCAGTTTGCAAATATCGTAAATTTAAAATAAAATATACAAAAAAAGCACCTTCAAAAGAAAGTGCTAAAAATCAATACCTAAATATACTATTTAAAATTTCATAGGAACTTCAATAAACAATATTTGAGAATTTTTTATTGAAGTTATTTCAATAGATCCAATTTGTTCAATACCTATAGCATCTCTTTTATACAAAGTCTTTTGATCAATCATTACTTCGCCATCAATTAACATAACGTAAACCCCATTCATTTCAGTCTTTAACTTATAGGTNAAATTGGTATTTTCATCTAAATCAATTCTCGAAATTTGTGCATTTTGATGAATTTTCAAACTTCNTTCCAATACCTCATCTATTGAAGAAACCAATATTTGTAGTTTATTTTTCCTTTCTGATGTTTCAAATTTCTTTTGATCATATCTTGGTTCAACTTCTTGTTGATTTGGAATGATCCAAATTTGAAATAAATTTATTTCTTCAGATGGATGATTGTTCATTTCTGAATGTTGAACACCAGTTCCAGCTGACATTACCTGAACTTCACCTGCATGGATTGGAATCCATTCATTTGTCATAGAATCTCTATGCTTTAAACTTCCTTTTAACGGAATTGTAATAATCTCCATATTGTCATGTGGATGTGTTCCAAACCCCATTCCACCTTGAATAGTATCGTCGTTTAAAACGCGTAAAGCCCCAAAATTTACTTTTTCAGGATTGTAATAATGTGCAAAACTAAAGGAAAAGTTTGCTTTTAACCATCCGTGATCAGCAGTTCCTCTTTCATTTGCTTTATATATTTTTGTTTTCATTTTTAACGTAATTTATCTAGAATATCATTGAGTTGTTTCGCTTCCTTTTCTGAAATTTTATTCAAACAACTGTCAAATTCATTCATATTTATTTTATTTAACAATGCCAAACCGCTATCATTTATTTTTACATAAACAACACGTCTATCATTTTCACAACGCACACGCTCAATAAAACCTTTATCACATAGTTTATCCATTAAACGTGTTGAATTCGGCGATTTTTGAACCATTCTGTCTTTTACAGCATTTACTGTAATTGCTTCTTTTGCACCTCTTAAAATCCTAAGAATATTGTATTGCTGTTCAGAAATATTAAAGGGTTTCAAAAAGGTATTTCCAATAGTATCCAAATAATTTGCAGTGTACTTTATATTTAACAAGGCCTTAACGCGCTCATTTGGAAATGTTGAATTTATTTCTTTTGAAAAATCGCCCATAACTACAATGCTTTTTGAAAATCGGTTACCATTTTTTCAATAGCTTGTTTTAAATCGGTATTTACTACTTCTCCCTCTTTAAAATTTTCAAAAAATGAAGGAACAGATAAGCTTCCAATAATTTGAGCCCCCATATAAGGAAATCTTCCTGCTGCTAGTTCTAACACAGTTTGTCCACCTCTTGCACCAGGTGAAGTGGCCAATAATAACATTGGTTTATCTTTCCAAACTTTCCCATCAATTCTAGACAACCAGTCAAAAACATTTTTAAAAGCTGTTGAATAGGCTCCATTGTGTTCAGCTAAGGATATTACAACTCCGTCAGCTTTTTCAATAACTTCATTTAATTCTTTCGCTCTCTTTGGTCTCTCTATTTGAGCTTCTAAATCCACTGAAAACAACGGCATTTCATAATTGTTTAAATCAACATTGGTCAATTCAACATTGTTTACCAAACTGCCAACGTACTCAGCCAATGCCTTATTAATTGAATTTTTACTACTACTTCCTCCTATTGTAACGATATTTTTCATAAATATTATATTTTATGATGCAAATATATACAAATTATTTTTATTTACCCAGGTATTTATTTACAAGGTAAACTTTTAACACTATTTAACATTCATTTCGTACTTTAGCATCCATTAAAATAATGAACAAAATGGACATTAACTTCAATAAAAATGAAGATTTTAACAAACTCCAATTAGCCGCTCTCAAGAAAAAACTGTTAAAAGTTTATAAAGGAGGTGGTAATGTTAAAATTGAAAATCATCAAGCAAAAGGAAAATTATCTGCCAGAGAACGTATTAGCTATTTATTTGATAAAAATTCAAATACTATAGAAATTGGTGCTTTCGCAGGTGATGGTATGTATATAGAGCATGGAGGTTGTCCGTCAGCAGGTGTTGTTGTGAAAATAGGGTATATTGAAGGAAAACAATGCATTGTTGTAGCCAATGATGCCACTGTTAAAGCTGGTGCCTGGTTTCCAATTACTGCTAAAAAGAATTTACGCGCTCAAGAAATTTCAATTGAAAATAAACTACCAATTATTTATTTGGTTGATAGTGCGGGCGTTTTTTTACCAATGCAAGATGAAATTTTTCCTGACAAAGAGCATTTCGGACGTATTTTTAGAAACAATGCGGTAATGAGTAGTATGGGAATTACACAAATTTCTGCCATTATGGGAAGTTGTGTTGCAGGTGGTGCTTATTTACCTATTATGAGTGATGAAGCCATAATTGTTGATAAAACTGCAAGTATTTTTTTAGCAGGAAGCTATTTGGTAAAAGCTGCCATTGGCGAAAATATTGACAACGAAACTTTAGGTGGTGCTACTACACATTGTGAAATTAGTGGTGTTACCGATTATAAAGCTACTGATGATAAAGATGCTTTAGATAAAATAAGAAATATTGTTGGTAAAATTGGGGATTTTGAAAAAGCTGGTTATAACAGAATTAAACCGTTAAAACCAACTGAAAATCCTGAAGATATTTTTGGAATTCTTCCGCAAACAAGAACCGATCAATATGAAATTCGTTCCATTGTTGAACGCATTGTAGACAATTCAGAATTTGAAGAATATAAAAAAGATTATGGTAAAACCATAGTTTGCGCCTATGCTCGTATTGATGGCTGGGCGGTTGGTATTGTTGCCAATCAACGTAAAGTAGTGAAAAATGCAAATAAAGAAATGCAATTCGGAGGTGTTATTTACTCAGATTCTGCGGATAAAGCTACCCGTTTTATAGCAAACTGCAATCAGAAAAAAATTCCATTGGTGTTTTTACAAGATGTTACAGGTTTTATGGTTGGCAGCAAAAGTGAACATGGCGGTATTATAAAAGATGGTGCGAAAATGGTGAATGCTGTTAGTAATTCTGTTGTGCCAAAATTCACTGTAATTATTGGAAATTCTTATGGCGCTGGAAATTATGCGATGTGTGGTAAAGCATACGACCCAAGATTAATTGTAGCTTGGCCTTCGGCTAGATTGGCT
>BS_KBA_SWE02_21mDRAFT_10000437_pt1 | contig 15545 bp, 13 predicted proteins | sample BalSeasSWE02_21m_FD_9196 | JGI IMG/M metagenome (IMG submission 9196)
ACCAAAGTACTGCAATTTGTTCAGTCAAATCCGAATATATGTAAAATGAAAGAAACACAAACACGCAATGGTTTGCGTTTATTACTTACTTTTGAATCTATTAAATCGGTTGAACAAGCTTTATCAAAGTTAGAACCTATTGTGGCTTAATTTTTGTCACGAATTAATAAATTTTTATCATGCTAAAACGACTTATTTTTTTAGTGGCCATAATGCCCGGTTTCCTTTTTTCACAGCACACTATTAAAGGAACATTTACAAACTCAAAGGATTATAAATATGCCTTGATGTATAAAATATTGCCTTTATCAACATCTTATATTGGAAATGCAGAAATTAAAGAAGATGGAAGTTTTATTTTACCTGTAGACGCATCGGCCACACCTGGCATGTATAAAATTGTGTATGCAGTGCCAAAAGAAGAATATAATTTTGATATTATTTATAATGCCAAAGAAGATATTGAATTCACTTTTGATACGGAAACAGGCATCACTTACCAAGAATCTATTGAAAATAAATTGGTGACCGGTTATACTAGCAGTATGTCTTTAATAAGCCAAAGTATATCTAATTTTTTCAGACAACAAAGTAAGGATACGGCTGCTTTAATGAATATTTTCAAAACGCAACGTGAAACCCAAGCAAGTTTTGAGGAAGCTGCCAAAGGCACTATTGCCTTAGAATTTATTAAAGCTAACAGACCGTTCATTCCAGATCATTTTGAATCCATTGAAGCGTATATAAAAAATCTGGAAACTCATTTTTTTGACAACATAGATTTTAAAAATGTGACTTTACAAAGTTCTGATTTTTTACTGAACAGGATGTATAATTATATTCTTGGTATGGGTAAAGATAATCATGATATTTCGGGAGCATACAAAAAGAATATTGATGTTTTTTATAAGGCTATGAATGATGCGCCAGCAGCCATTAAAAGTAGTTTATTGCTTCAGTTATGGCGAAGTATGGCTGATTCTGATTTTGAAAACGTTGCAAATTATATTGCTGATACTTATTTAATAAGTATTGCTAAATCCTTAAATGATCAGGGTCTTATAGATGAGTTAGTTCAGTTTAAAAACACTTCAAAAGAAAGTAAAGCACCAGATTTTTATTTAGATAAAACAAAAAAATTAAGTGATTTAAAGGGGTCAGAGTATTATGTACTTGTTTTTTGGAGTAGCACATGTTCTCACTGTCTTAAAGAAATTCCTCAGTTAGAAACATATATAAAAACGTTAAAAGAAGGAGAGCTTCAGGTTGTGGCTATAGGTCTTGAGGATGATGATATAAACTGGTCTAATAAAATTAAAGATTTTCCAGATTTTATTCATGTTTTAGGATTGGGTAAATGGGATAATGAAACAGGTGATAAATACGATATAAAGGCAACGCCCACTTATTTTATTTTGGATAAAAACAAAAGAATTGTCGCAAAGCCCAATGATATTGAGGCCTTAAAAAGCTTCTTCAATAAATAAGTGTTTAAGTCTTATTGTTTTAAAGTTAGAAATGATAAAAAGCATTTTCTAAATGCGTTATCTTATAAGTTTTGTCTTCTTTAACTATAGCAATTATATCAAATCGGACTTCAACATCCAGTTTATTTATCGTTACAAATTCATCAACGGCTTTTACTAATCNTTTAATTTGACTTGGTTTCACAAAATCTTGTGGATTTCCAAAATCTGTTGTAGATCGTGTTTTTACTTCTATAATGGCCAAAACAGTGTCTTTTTGTGCTATTAAATCAACTTCTGCTTTATCAAACCTATAATTGCGTTCCATAATATTGTAACCGTTTTTCAATAGGTAATCTACTGCAAGCTGTTCACCTTTTTTACCAAGCTCGTTGTGTTGTGCCATAGATAAATTGAATTTTTTGTGTAGTAGTTTTTGTTTTAAAAATACACAAAAAAGTTGGCATACATAATTTTTAGATAAGACTAAAAAAATATTTACCCTTAAGTAAAAATTGTTATCTTTGTAAAATAAAGAATGAGTATGGTGACATTATCGGAAGAGAACTATCTAAAGGCAATTTATCATTTAGGACAACAAGGAACCGTTGCTGTAAGTACGAATGCAATTGCCGATAAAATTGAAACTAAGGCATCTTCAGTAACAGATATGATAAAAAAGTTAGCTGATAAAAACTTAGCTAATTACGTGAAGTATCAAGGTGTAAGTTTGACAAATGAAGGACGATTGGCGGCGGCTTTAGTGATAAGAAAGCATAGGCTTTGGGAAGTGTTTTTAGTAAATAAATTGAATTTTTCCTGGGAGGAGGTGCATGAGGTGGCAGAACAGTTGGAACATGTGAAGTCCTTGAAATTAGTGAATGAACTAGATGCTTTTTTAGAATATCCAACCCATGATCCTCATGGTGATCCTATTCCGGATAAAGACGGTAATTATTCGCCTTTAAAAAGCACTAATATTTTGGAGGTTGAGGAAGGAAAGGAAGGCGTTTTGTCATTTGTTAAAGACTCTTCTGATGGTTTTTTACAATATTTAAACAAAAACAACTTGGCTTTAGGAGATTCTATAAAAGTTTTGGATTTTGAACCTTTTGACAGATCCTTATCTATAGAAACTAAAAACAGAAAACTGATTATTTCCAGAGAGGTTGCTCAAAATTTATATTTAACCATTTAAAATGATGACATATAATCCTGTTACGGCTCTTATTTTATTTTTTACATTTTCGGCTTTGCTCTATGTTGTGTTGAGACCCGTTAAAGGCTGGTTTTGGATTCTAAAAAAGAATTTCAACAGTAATGAGAAGATTATTATTGAAGATATCTTAAAACAGCTTTATCACTTTGAAAATTCAGGAAACAAAGTAGATATGAAAACTTTGGTCCAGGTTTTAGATTTTAATAATAATAGAATTGTTGAGGCCATAAAAAAAATGACCATTAATGATTTGATCTATTTTGAATCAGATGTTTTAAAATTGACGGAGACGGGAAGAGAATATGCGTTGCGTATTGTAAGAGTCCATAGACTCTGGGAACGTTATTTGGCCGATAAGACCGGATTTAGTAAAACAGAATGGCATGACAGGGCGGAATTGATGGAGCATCAGCTAAACCATGACGAAACTGAGAAGTTAGCCGCACATTTAGGGAACCCGAAATTTGATCCTCACGGCGATCCTATTCCTACTAAAACAGGAAAAATGGCTGCAGTTAATGGCGTAGAATTACCTTTATTACCAGTCAATACGGTGGGTAGAATAACGCATATTGAAGATGAACCTGAAGTTATTTATAAACAGATTTTAGCAGAGAACATTCACATAGGCTCTTTTATCAGAGTAACAGAAAACAACGCGACCAGAATAGTATTTGAATCTGAAGGCGAAGAATTTAAGCTGGCACCTATTGTAGCTGCAAATTTAACCGTTGCACCAATAGAGAAAGAAATTGTTTTAGAAGATAATATAGCCAGATTGTCAAGTTTAAAGGAAGATGAATCAGCCAAAATCATTGGTATTTCTAAAGAAAGTCGAGGAGAGAGCAGACGCCGTTTATTAGACTTAGGGTTTGTAAAAGGGGCCAATATTAAGATAGATCTTTTAAATCCTTTAGGAGAACCTCATGCCTATTTGATTAAAGGCACCTCTATTGCCTTGCGTAAAAGCCAAGCCTCAAAAATTCTTATTAAAAAAGTGTAAACAATGGAAACTAAGATAAAAAGTGCCTGTGAAACCTGTGCCCATTTTAATGCAGATGGGTTAAAAAAATTAGGTATTCGTACAGATAATTTTGATTTTGTGGTGGCTTTAGCAGGGAATCCAAATACGGGAAAAAGCACTGTTTTTAATGCCTTAACAGGACTGCGTCAGCATACAGGAAACTGGCCTGGAAAAACGGTAACACGGGCTGAAGGCGGATTTGAGTATAATGAACAAAAATATAAACTAGTTGATTTACCGGGCACTTATTCATTGCTTTCAACTTCTGAAGATGAAGAGGCCGCCAGAGATTTTATTCTCTTTGGAAAACCAAATGTTACGGTTATTGTTGTTGATGCCAACAGATTAGAGCGTAATTTAAATTTGGTATTACAAATCCTGGAAATTACAGATAAAGCTGTTTTGTGTTTGAATTTAATGGATGAAGCTAAGAGAAACAATATTTCTATAGATGAGCGCACATTATCAAGAGATTTAGGCATACCTGTGGTAGCAACGAGCGCAAGATTTAATGAAGGAATTCCTCATTTAATTCAAACCATAAGTGAAGTAGCCAATGGAACCATTATTTGTAAACCTCACCGCATCAAGAATGTTCCTGAAAACATTGAAAAAGCCGTAAAAAAATTATCTGTTGAGATTGAAAAGGAATTTCCAAATATACCTAATAGCAGATGGATTGCTTTTAGATTATTAGAAGGCGATGCCCAAATAATTAAAGCCTTAAAACAAGGTGAATTAATATAAATATCAGAGAATGAATCATAAAAATATTGACAATATTATTGAATTATCAAACGAATTGCGCTGGCAAATAGGTGATGATTTCCATGATAATTTAACGGAAAGTATTTATGCTGATGCTGCTGATATTGTTAAGGATTCAGTTCAAGTTGATAATACAGAAAAACGATTTAGGTTAGATGCTAAAATTGATAAAATAGTTACTAGTAAAACCTTTGGTTTTCCCATAATGTTCTTAATACTGGGAACGGTCTTATGGTTAACTATTGTTGGTGCAAATTACCCATCATCTCTATTAGCTGATTTATTGTTAGATACGCTTCATCCTGCTTTAAAAAGTGGCGCTGCCAGTATTAATATGCCCTGGTGGCTTGGAGGGTTTTTAATAGATGGTGTTTATTTGGCAGTAGCCTGGGTTATAGCTGTAATGCTTCCGCCAATGGCTATATTTTTTCCTATGTTCACTTTGCTCGAAGATTTTGGCTATTTGCCAAGAGTTGCTTTCAACTTAGATAATTTATTCAAAAAGTCTGGAGCCCATGGAAAGCAAGCTTTAACCATGAGTATGGGTTTTGGTTGTAATGCAGCTGGTGTAGTTGCCACACGTATAATTGATAGCCCCAGAGAACGTTTAATAGCCATAATCACCAACAATTTTTCATTGTGTAATGGAAGATGGCCCACACAAATTTTAATTGCCACCATTTTTATTGGAGCTGTGGTTCCTGCCGCAGTTTCTAGTTTAGCGGCTTTATTGGCAGTTATAGGCATTGCTGTTTTAGGGATGGCTTTTATGTTTACAGTATCTTGGGCATTATCAAAAACAGTTTTAAAGGGTGAAGTTTCTACCTTTAATTTGGAATTACCTCCATATAGACCACCCCGTTTTTGGAAAACTATTTATACGTCATTAATTGACAGGACCTTAATTGTTTTGTGGCGTGCCGTAGTATTTGCTGCGCCTGCAGGAGCGGTTATTTGGTTGATTTCTAATATATATATTGGCAATGAAAGTATAGCCGCTTGGGCTATTGATTCATTTGACGGTTTCGGATTTCTTTTAGGTTTAAATGGTGTTATTTTACTGGCATATATTGTAGCTATTCCAGCTAATGAAATTGTGATTCCTACTATTTTGATGCTAACGGTTTTAGTTACCGGAATTTCAGGAGGCTCAGGGGCTGGCGTGATGTTTGAATTAGATTCAGTAAACGCCACTGGCGACATTTTAAAGGCCGGTGGTTGGACGCTATTAACAGCTGTTAACTTAATGTTATTTAGTTTATTACATAATCCTTGCAGTACAACCATTTATACTATTTACAAGGAAACAAAAAGCGTCAAGTGGACTGTTTTTGCATCTATTATGCCGGTTATTTTAGGTTTTGTAGTGACATTTTTAGTAGCTCAAGTTTGGAGATTGTTTTAGGGAAAAAAGCAACTTTTATAGAGAATAATTTATAGAATTACTACCTTTCGACATATATTATTATCAATTTAAACCTATGCGCAAAATTGTAATTTTTTTAAGTATTCTTTTTAGTTCCCATTTTTTGATTGCTCAAAACGAAAAACTTCCTTTACAAGCTTTAGATGTTTTTGATTTAGAGTGGGTTTCAGATCCACAAATCTCACCTGATGGGACTCAAGTTGTTTACCGCAGAAATGGTTTTGATATCATGAAAGATAACTCTAGAGGTAACCTTTGGATTATAAATACAGACGGATCATCTCATCGGAAATTGACCTCAAGAGAAGTAAATGAATCACAGTCAAGTTGGTCACCAAATGGAGATAGAATTGCATTTGTAAGTTCAACTGATGAAGGTTCAGAACTTTATATGTTTTGGATAAATACAGGTCAAATAGCAAAACTATCTCAGCTTGAAAAGTCTCCAGATAATCTTACTTGGTCTCCAGATGGTAAGCATTTAGCTTTCACTATGTTTATTGCAGAAGAAGCACCCGTTATTGCAAAAATGCCTAAAAAGCCTGAAGGGGCAAAATGGGCTGAACCAGCAAGAATTACAGATAGATTAAAACACGAAGCTGATGGGAGTGGTTATATGAAACCTGGATTTGCACATATTTTTATAATTCCTGCTGAAGGAGGAACTCCTCGTCAAATAACTACAGGTAATTATGATCATGGAAGTAGCTTATCATTTTCACCTAACGGAAAAGATATTTATTTTTCATCAAACAGATTTGAAGACTGGGAATACCGATTTAGAAATAGTGAAGTTTATAAAGTTAATGTAGATACAAAACAAATTTCAGCATTAACGACACAAGATGGACCAGATTATGCTCCTAAAGTTTCTCCTGATGGAAAAACAATAGCTTTTTTAGGCTATTTAGATAAAGTTCAAGACTATCAAAACACTGTTTTACATTTGATAGATTCTGATGGAAGTAATCGAAGAATTATTTCATCTAGTTTAGATGAAAGTATCTCAGATATTACTTGGGATACTTCTGGGAAAGGCTTGTATTTTATGTATGACATTAAAGGAAATACTAAAATAGGATACATAACAACTTCAGGCACTATAACAAAACTAACCGATAACGTTGGAGGTACCACAATTGGAAGACCTTATACTTCAGGTTCATATTCAGTATCTCAAAATGGAACTTTAGCTTACACACAAACACGACCAGAATATCCTGCTGAATTGGCGATTATTCAAAATAAAAAAAAACCAAAATTGATTACAAGTTTAAATGAAGATGTGCTTGCTCACAGCGAACTTGGTAAAGTAGAGGAATTGTGGTATAAATCTTCTTTTGATGGCAGAGACATACAAGGTTGGATTGTTAAGCCTCCATTTTATGATGCAACTAAAAAATATCCTTTGTTGGTTGAGAATCATGGAGGGCCAATTTTAAATTATGGTGATCGTTTTACTGCCGAAATTCAATTGTATGCTGCTGAAGGTTATGTGGTATTTTATCCTAACCCAAGAGGTAGTACTAGTTATGGTGAAGAATTTGGAAACTTATTAAAAAATAATTATCCAGGACAAGATTATAATGATGTTATGGATGGTGTAGATTATTTAGTTGATAAAGGGATAGCAGATAATGATAAACTTTTTGTTACGGGAGGAAGTGCAGGAGGTATCATGACGGCTTGGATTATAGGAAAAAACAATCGTTTTAAAGCAGCTGTGGTTGTAAAACCAGTAATGAATTGGATTAGTAAAACGCTGGTAGCGGACAACTATTTTGGTTATGCAGATACACGTTATCCTGGTCAACCTTGGGAGAATTTTGAAACGTATTGGAAATTCTCGCCAATTTCTTTAGTCGGAAATGTAAAAACACCAACAATGGTTATGGTTGGAATGAATGATTTACGAACACCTACAAGTGAAGCAAAGCAATTATATCATGCATTAAAATTGCGAAAAATAGAAACTGTTTTAGTAGAAATTCCTGATTCCTATCATAATATTGCAGGGAAACCAAGTAATTTAATAAGTAAGGTTGCACATACTTTAGCTTGGTTTAAAAAATTTAATAAAGATTAACATCAAGAAGCTTTTAAACTATTGTTTTTAATGACAACCGCAATCACCATCTCCACCACAGGATTTTTTGGATTGTTTTTTTTTCAATAAGAATTTGGTGATTAAAAAGCCAACAGCTATAATTAATGCGGTAATTGCTAATATATTTTGAATAAAAGGATTCATAAATAGCGCTTTATTTTAATAATTGAAAAGCAATTAAAGCTACAATATAAGCAAACAAGGTCATTATAGTCAATTGTAAAATGGGCCATTTCCAGCTATTGGTTTCTTTTTTTACAATGGCCAGCGTACTCATACATTGCATAGCAAAGGCATAAAACAACAGTAAAGAAATACCCGATGCAAAATTAAATAAGGGACCTCCAAGAATGGGATTTACTTCTCCTGCCATTCTGTTTTTAATTGTTTCCTCTTGGTCACTTCCAACACTGTAAATAGTGGCTAAAGTTCCAACAAATACTTCACGTGCCGCAAAAGAACTGACTATAGCAATGCCAATTTTCCAATCATAACCCAAGGGTCTGATGGCTGGTTCAATAGCACGTCCGGTAATTCCAATAAAAGAGTGTTCTAATTTGTGAGTGGCTACCTTTTGTTGAAATTCCTCTTGAGATAAATTTTGGTTGGCGTATTCTTTTGTTGTTATTTTTTCAGCATTTTTAAAATCATCTCCCGGACCAAAGGAAGCTAAAAACCAAAGGACAATTGAAATAGCTAATATTATTTTTCCAGCACCAAATACAAATGATTTTGTTTTTTCTAACACCGTAATGGCAACATTTTTTAATAATGGCAATTTGTAATTGGGCATCTCAACCACAAAAAACGCTTTGCTTTTAATTTTTAAAACCCTGTTTAATATATATGCAGACGAAACGGCTGCTACAAAACCTATAAGATACAATAACATGAGTGTTAAAGCTTGATAACCTAAACCAATAAAACGTCCTTCAGGAATAACCAAAGAAATAATTATTAAATAAACCGGAAGTCTTGCAGAACAGGTAATAAAGGGGGTGACTAAAATGGTAATTAATCGCTCTTTCCAGTTTTCAATATTTCTGGTAGCCATAATAGCCGGAATAGCACAGGCGGTGCCCGAAATAAGGGGGACAATACTTTTTCCGCTGAGCCCGAATCGCCTCATGATTCTGTCCATTAAAAAAACCACGCGACTCATATATCCGCTTTCTTCAAGTACAGATATAAATAAAAATAAGAAGGCTATCTGAGGAATGAATATTACAATCCCTCCAAGACCAGGAATAATACCTTCGGCTAATAAACTCGTGAAAGTACCCGGAGGTAATTGGTTTTTGGTCCATTCGCTTAACGAAGCAAAGGTTGTGTCAATAAAATCCATTGGTATACTTGACCAATCATAAATAGCTTGGAAAATAGTGAGTAGAATGATAAAAAAGATGACATAACCCCAAACCTGATGTGTTATAATTCTATCAATTTTCATTCTTAAGTCTTTGGCCTGTGCAACATCAATTGTTTGCCCTTTTTTTAAAACCTCATTGATAAACTGATAGCGTTTAATCGTTTCTTTTTGCTGTAACCGTTTTAAATCATTTTTTGATTTAGTTTTAAAATTGGCCACCGCATCAATTTCATTTCTGTCGGTCTTTCCAAAATTCACATCCTGCGTAATGACTAACCAAAGTTTATAAATAAGTTGGTTTGGAAAGGCGTTTTTTAAATTTTCAAAATATTCCTTATCAATTTCAGTAAGATCTATATTGTGGCTAATGGAAAGGTCTTTGTAATTTGAAATCAAACTTTTTAATCGCTCGATGCCTTGATTTTTTCTGGTACTTACTAAAGCAATTTTGGTTTTGAGATGTTCTTCTAAATATTCTAAATCCAAAGAAATACCTTTATAAGCCATTCTGTCTGCCATATTAATAACAAGAACAGTAGGGATTTCTAAGTCTTTAATTTGAGTAAAAAGTAAAAGATTGCGCTTTAAATTTTCAACATCACTAACCACTACGGCAAGATCGGGAAAATCTTTGTCGTTTTTATTTAAAAGTAATTCTATAACAACATTTTCATCTAAAGACGAAGCGTTTAAACTATAGGTGCCGGGTAAATCAATGATATGGGCTTTTACACCTCTTGGTAATTTGCAAACCCCTTCTTTTTTTTCAACCGTAATACCAGGATAGTTTCCAACTTTTTGGTTTAAGCCTGTTAATGCGTTAAAAACTGAAGTTTTCCCTGTGTTTGGATTTCCAATTAAAGCGACATTGATTTGTTTACTCATGTGCTATTTTTTTATTAAAATATGCATAGCAGTTTCTTTTCTTATAGCCAAGTGAGTGCCATTAATATTTAAGTACATGGGATCGTGNAAGGGAGCAACCTGAACCAACTCCACATAATTTCCTGGTAAACATCCCATTTCCAGAAGTTTTAAAGGTATATGAATAGATGAAACATCAGTAATTATGCAGCGTTCGCCTCGTTTTATGTTTGCTAAAGTATCCTCCACGCTTATTTAGATTGATTTTAAAGAAGTAAAAGTAATGTAAAATTTTAGGGTAAAAAAATAGTTCATAAAAAACTATTTGATCGGTTCATTTTTCAGAATTTTTATGTCCTCAAGTAAGCGTTCTATATCTTCCTTGCTGGTGCCGTCATAAAACCCTCTTATTTGTCTTTTTTTATCAATGAGCATAAAATTTTCTGTATGAATCATATCATATTCATCCCCATTGCCAACTGTTTTTACAGCAAGATAACTTTTTCGAGCCAATTCATATATTTGTTTTTTATCTCCGGTTACTAAGTTCCATTTTTTGTCTTCAACACCCTTTTCTATGGCGTATTTTTTAAGCTGTGCCACATCATCAATTTGGGGTGTTACGGAATGTGATAAAAGCATCACGTCATTATCATTAATAATTTCTTTTTGAATTGTTGCCATATTTGTGGTCATTATGGGGCATATAGTTTGACAGGTTGTAAAAAAGAAATCGGCCACATAAATTTTATCTTTATAATCGGCTTGTGTAATAATTTTGCCATTTTGGTTAATAAGACTAAAATCAGCTATTTTGTGATACTTTTTTTGATATTGTATCGTACTATCAACCAGTTCTGTACTTACCATGGCCGGTTGGTAAACAGGTAACGGTTGATATACATTTAACTTATTATAAATAATTGACAAAATTACTATTGAAATAATCAAGAAGACAATAGCGAACTTTTTATAGTCCTTAAAAAATAACAGCATTTTAAGTATGTAAAATTTAAATGAATACAAAAATACAATGAATTTCAAACACCCTAAATTTTATAGAGACTTAAATTAATGTTAAATGCATTGGCATTACATATTTGTCTTTTTAAAGTTGCTTTAAAAGCTTACTTTTGTGCGATTATAAAAATTTGACAGAAGAACTATGGAGTTTGTAATTAAAATATCTCAATTTTTATTGAGCCTTTCTCTGCTTATTGTTTTACATGAATTTGGGCATTTTATTCCTGCAAAAGTATTCAAAACAAGAGTAGAAAAGTTTTATTTATTTTTTGATGTAAAGTTTTCTTTATTTAAAAAGAAAATAGGAGATACGGTTTATGGCATTGGTTGGTTGCCCCTAGGAGGTTATGTGAAAATCTCCGGAATGATTGACGAAAGCATGGATACTGAACAAATGGCTCAAGAACCTCAACCCTGGGAATTTCGTTCAAAACCGGCATGGCAAAGATTAATCATAATGTTGGGCGGTGTCACCGTTAATTTTGTGCTTGCCATATTTATATATATTGGAATGAGTTATTATTATGGTGATAAATTTCTACCCAATGAGAATATTAAGGATGGTCTTTTAATTGAAAACACCGTTGCCAATAAAGCCGGGTTATTAACGGGAGATAAAATTATTGCTGTTGATGGATATAAAATAGACTCTTATTCTGAAATTTCTGAAAAAGTCCTTTTCGGTAAAGAAATTACTATTGAAAGAAACGGTGAACAGTCTGTTGTTACATTACCTGAAGACTTTTTATCTCAGTTAATTGATTCCAAACAAAAGGGATTAATTGATTTAAGAACGCCATTTGCCATTGTGGAAGTACCGGATTCTTCACAAAATAAAGGGAGTGGAATTAGAAAAGGAGATATTATAATTGCTTTAAATACTTATAAAACCAAATATGCTGATGAGGTTAAACTCGCCCTGGAGCAATTGAAAGGACAAGAAGTGTCAGCAACGGTATTAAGAGATGGTAATGAAATCTCATTTCCTCTAAATATTAGTAAAGATGGTAAATTAGGATTGGTCTATGCCGCAGGGTCAACTCCGGAGACCCTAGAAGCACTGGGTTATTATCAATTTAATACAAAGGAATATGGCTTTTTTGAATCATTCCCGGTTGGGCTCAACAAAGCCTATGAAAAGGTNGATTCTTATATTACGCAGTTTAAAGCTATTTTTACCCCAAGCACTGGTGCTTATAAAGGTGTAGGAGGCTTTAAAGCCATTTATGACATATTCCCTAATTTCTGGAACTGGCAGGTGTTTTGGAGCATTACAGCGTTTTTATCCATTATGTTGGGGGTGTTAAACTTATTACCAATCCCGGCACTTGATGGAGGTCATGTGATGTTTTTATTATATGAAATGGTATCAGGCAGAAAGCCTGGGGATAAATTTATGGAGTATGCGCAAATGGTTGGTTTTATCATATTAATTGCCTTAGTCCTGTTTGCAAATGGGAATGATATTTTTAAAGCAATTTTTAATTAAAACTTTTTTAAATATTATATTTGCAGTAAATAAAAATATATATATATTTGCGCTCGCAAAAGCGAAAAGTTAACACTCCTCCTTAGCTCAGTTGGTTAGAGCATTTGACTGTTAATCAAAGGGTCCTTGGTTCGAGCCCAAGAGGGGGAGCAAAATAGAAAAAAGTTCAACAGAAATGTTGGACTTTTTTTGTCCTAAAACCCAGGGTATTCCATAATTCAAATATTGATTGTTTGTTGGGTATTTATAATTTTTATGATTTTTCAACAAACTTTTTTATACAAATGGTAGGAAATTTTTCGTTTGAATTGTTATATAAGTAAGATTTAAAACCTAAACATTAAAACGACATGAAATTTAGAATTATCAAAATGAAATTTAGAATTATCAAAAACTATTTTTTTATAGTTATGACCTCAATTGTAATAATGGCTTGTTCTTCTGATGATGTTACAACAAATAATGAAGCTGTAATTAGTGAAATTGAGAATAATGTAAAGAAAGATACATGGAGAATTACGAAATATATTGATAGTGGTGATGATGAGTTAAATCATTTCACTGGGTATAATTTCACATTTGGAGAAAACAGTGTCCTAACTGCTACAAATGGTTCGAATACCTACAATGGCACATGGAGTATTACAAATGACAGTAGTAGTGATGACAGTTCAAATGATTTGGATTTTAATATTTTGTTTGCAGCTCCAATTGATTTTGAGGAATTGTCGGATGATTGGGATATTATTTCACAGTCAGCTACAAAAATTGAGTTAATTGATATTAGTGGAGGCAACGGTGGAACTGATTATTTAACTTTTGAGAGAAATTAACGATTTCCAAAAAATCACTAACAAACTCATTAAGGTTCTATAATTGAATTCTTTCCGCTAGGGAACAAAACGCCTTTAGTTTTTACAATTGCTTTCATAAAATGAAGAAAATCTCATCAATTCTTTATTGAATTGGTTCGACAAAACAATATTAGGGGGAGCAAAATAAGAAAAAGCCTTTACAGAAATGTAGAGGCTTTTTTTATGCAATATTTTTTCATTATAGTTGATATGTCTGCATTCAAGCACAAAAATTACTCAAGGCAGTTGTGGAAAGGTAATGCAGAAGGAAACAATTTTAGAAAAACAGAAAAAAAACGGATAAATCCCTTTAGTTATCAACTGGACAATTATTTAAGCATCTCATCTAATAAACGTATTTATTATAGTTGAATATATTTATATTCGTATCACCATAACATAAGTAGGTTAAGTTCATGGTAGATTTGGGGCAAAAAAGGTGAACATCTGTTCACCTTTTTTATTTTAGAAAGCATTGTAAATTCTGCATAAAAGAGAATGTATTATAGGTGTTTATTAAATACTTGTGCTGAAGCCGGGAAAGGTATAAGAGGTATAAGTTAAAAGGGTATTGTTAACTTTAGGCAAGAATGATTGTATAAAAAAAACCAAAACATAATTAGATTAAGTTTTGGTAGATTTAGGGAAAATTACAAATTAGTTTAAATTATGGTAGATTTGGGTCTTATAATTTGATGAGACAAATATGTGAATATAATTTGTAAACATAGACAAAAAACATATATAATCGATGAAGCGCATAAAAATTTAACAAATTATTGCTAAAAGCATATTTTTGGTTGCCTTTTAAATGGAACAAAAGTTAACATCATAAAATGAAGAAAACTTTAAAAGTTCTTCATTAAAACGGTTCGACAAAACAATATTAGGGGGAGCAAAATAGAAAAAAGTTCAACAGGAATGTTGGACTTTTTTTGTAAAATAATTCTTCTTTATAGTTGCATTCAAAATTAAAATATAACCCAAGGTTGTTATAGTAGAGTTGTATATAAGAAATTGAGAATTGGAATGTATAGATTCAATGGGGGGCTGAGTTTTAAAATGAGCATCAAAAAAAAAGGCGAGTATTATACTCGCCTTTTTTCATTAAAAGTTAAAATATTTACTTACTGGTTAATCATCTAACAGATTAACGTATTCTTTTATTTTATTTCTAATGGCTTCGGCTAATGCATTATTTCCGTCAGTATCTTCAGGACTAATTTCAATAACTCCGTCTTGATTACCATCTGTAGCTAAAGTTAAGTCTACCCCATTAACACTATCTAAAATTTGACCTAAATCAAAATCAATAACAATTCCTTGCACATTTTGAGTAACAGAAATGTCAAACTGTGCATCCTCAAAATCAACTTCTACTTCATCATCAAAATTGTGCCAGAAAATAAATGGAGTGCCATTAATGGTTCCTTGAATAAGAATAGATTTATCAAGCAAATCACTTGATTGGTCAGTACTTACATCAAATTTAAATTTCAATTCATCATAATTTCCAACAGGAACAGTAACATTTAAGAAACTAATTTGACCAGACATTAAGTCAAGTTCAAACGGTCCCATGAGTTCAATTTCATCTTCATAGTCATAATAGCCATCATCATCCCATTGCTCATTTTGGTCGTCTTGGTAATTTTCATCCTCGACGTCTAGTTCTAGCTCAAATTTACTTAAGTTCATTCGGAAATCATCAATAACTATATCACCAGCCATTTTATTAGTACTTGAGCTTTTACCTGTCAAATTGGTTAAAGAGCTTTTTGCACTAATGTTAAGTTTTCCAACATTAGAATTAGTTTCATCATTGGAACAACTGTAGCTTATTAAAGCTAGAGTCAACAATAAGAAGATACTTCTTTTTAGATTCATTTTGTTTTTCATAATAGATTTGGGTTTAATATTATTTATATAAAACAGT
>BS_KBA_SWE02_21mDRAFT_10000438_pt1 | contig 15524 bp, 14 predicted proteins | sample BalSeasSWE02_21m_FD_9196 | JGI IMG/M metagenome (IMG submission 9196)
CATATGGAGATTTACGATAGGCTGGATGTAGACTACAAACATTTGCCGGTAACACGAAACCTCGCCTGATTGAAAAAGTAAGGCGAGACTGTAGTGCCTGGATCTGTAAGGCACAGATAAAATTACACTTTTTTTTAAAGTGCGAAACTAAGGTTAAAGCCAGCTCGGTATAACCGATGACCGATGAGAGGATATTGTTGAAATCATGGGCAATGCCGCCGGCCAGGGTGCCGATGGCCTCCATCTTCTGTGCCTGCCGCAGTTGATCTTCCAGTTTGCGACGCTCTTCCTCCTGATGCTTCCGTTCCGCTTCGGCTTTCTTCCGTTCAAATATTTCCTCTTTAAGTTGACGCGTGAAATCCACAAGCTCTCCGTGTTTCTGCTCCAGAGAACCCCGTGTGGTTTTCTCCTGTTTGAGGGAGATCATCAATCCTCTTGAGATATAGGCAACGGAGATGGCAACGATGGCGTTAAGGAACATGAAATTCAAGGCCATCACCGCCCATTTTTCAAGGGCATTCACAACGTGAAAATGCCGCTGAAGAATGCCGTGCGATAGCAGAATGCCGACCAGGAAAATTGTGCCCCCATTGATGGCCAGTGCCACAAAAGAAGTTCGAATCCCCATGAAAACGGCTGCAAGAACGGGGAAGGCGAACAACCAGACAGGTCCGGCGCCAAAAGGGCCCACGGTCAACAGCAGGACCATGCCGAGCGCATAGCTCATGTAAACCATGCTGAAAGCGCGAACGGCAAAGGGCAGGACAGACGACGGCGAAAAAACAAAACCACCACCCAACCGTAGAGCAACGTGTCGGCAGCGGCCACAATCCAGAGCCCTTCCTTGATGCAAAGGGCAACGCTTGGGATGTATACCGGGAAACCAAAGACAAGCCCCGCCAAGAGCAAGGTAAAGAGGAGTTTATCCTGCCAGTACCGTATTTCATCTTCACCGGCAGATATGGAAGAGGTGGTCCACCGGGTCAGCAGCGTTCTGATTTTTGAATAATTCGGGATCGCCATAAATCATCAAGCAGATGCCCCAAGACGAAAGGAGCGGAAACGATTTAATTTGAAAAGTAGGCGAAAAAGTTGAAAACCGCAACGAAAATTAATGGAAAAGCATAAAAAATAGTGGGAGCCTGCATGGCCTCGCGCAACCGTTTTCAGGTAATTCTGACAAATAATAGCCTTTACGGGAACAACCGAATAGAGTAGAAATATTGTGTTGTCGGCTGAAAAGACGTCCTCGTTAAACTGTGGGATAACCCTTTGCTCTTCCAAGGACATCTCCGTGGTGATGGAGACAACCGAAACGTTCTCATGGCGGAAAGGCAACCTATATCACAATGCGGTGTTGCCTTGGTCTGTTACAGGGTTTACAATAATGGAGTCAGCGCTTATGACCCAACATCGGCTTCTTTCAACCCTTTTCCGTTTTCCCTTCCTTCTCATGACCCTTTCCGATCCCGACAAAATCGACCTGGTCATCACGGACATAACCATGCCCCATATGACCGGGGATACACTGGCCAGGGAAGTCCTGAAAATCCGCACGGAAATCCCGATCATTCTCTGTACCGGTTACAGCGCAAGGATGTCGGAGGAAAAAGCCATGGAATTGGGAATTCGAAAATATATTGAAAAGCCCATAGAGATGGAGAATCTGGCAAGATCGATCAGGGAAGTTTTAGATAAACAATAAGAAGAGCATCTTCGCGGCAANAGAAACAATGGAAATCAACTCTNGCACGTTAAAGGCCCCCAACAATCTTCTTTTTCACTCTTGTCATNCATGGCTCAGGATGATTATATTCACACTGATATTCTGGTATGAAAGAGAGCGAGAAGATGTTCAACTNTTTTTTTGAGGGCCGGAAACGGAGGTTACGGACTTGAACTCGAATCTTCCTGGTTTACCTAAGACGTTCTCCCTGGTGGAGTTTATCCCGAAGGAGGCTTCCGAAGATCTGTGGGAGGCCTATTTCACCCTGTCTGAAACAATTTTTCGTGAGTTTAAACAAAAAGGCCGCCTGCCTGACCGTGATGTGGTGAGACGACTTTTCAAAACGCCCAACCCCTTCTATTCCGTGAACAGATGGATAGTGTTTGACAAGGCCAAAAGGGCCGTTGCTTTCGCTTCCATATCCTATGATACGGAAATCTCCCCGGATTACGAGAGCAACAGGCATCTCTGCCAGATCCATATCTCGGTTGTCCCGGCGTATCGGAGGAAAAAAATTGCAACGAACCTGCTGAAACACCTTGTGGAGACGGCGAAATTTCTNGAAAAAACCACCGTTATCACGGAGGTGGATAACCCCCTGGGACTGGAATTTCGCAAACAGCTTCGGGGCGATTTAGTCCATGAAGAAATTCAATTCAGGCTTGATATGGAGGACGTGGATTGGCAGGTGGTCGACAAATGGCTCCATAGAGGAAGGACGAAACACTGGGACACGAAAATGGAGTTCTTTCGAGAATGCCCTGAGAACGATATCGAGGAATTCAGCCGGGTCTACACGGAAATCATCAACCAGCGTCCCACCGGTGATATGGGAGACGATCTCATTACAACGCCGGAGTCCAGGAGGATCGAGGAGCGCAATTTAAAGAAAAGGGGTATCGAATGGTATACGATGATCAGCCGTGAACATGACGGGAAAATCAGTGGACTGACGGACATCATGTTTAACCCTGAAGAACCCCATCGCATGACGCAATACTTTACGGGGATTCTGGTAAAATATCGAAAAAGGGGTCTGGCCAAACGCCTGAAAGCCGAAATGCTTGCGGCGATCAAAGACAAGTTCCCGGAAGTGGAATACATCACCACCAGCACGGCAAGGAGCAACCGGCCCATGCGGGCGATTAATAAGGACCTGGGTTTTCAGCCCCTCAAGACCTGTTTCATGTTCCAATGGCCTTTGCGGGATTTGAGGAAACAAACGAATGAGATCCTCGCAGGCGATGAATCTTACAGATCAAAAGTAGAGAATGGGTTATCGAAAGGGTTGCCTCTCGTGATGTGAAATTGGAGGTTCTTCAGGTCCATGATGATGGAGGTAACCGTTATGGAGGTGTCATCCGTGAGCCATGGGTGAGAAAAGCGTTTGCGGCAGATTGGATGCTCTTCATCGGCACGGTCTCTCAGGATATCCTTCATGGACTGTACGGAAGGAACCTGGAGCATTTGCAATAATTCCTTCGCTCGTCGATACCGGCCCAGGGTATTGGGAAATAATTGGAGGTCGTAGTCCACTTTTGTCAGGAAATGATTCGTGTGAGCAAAGAGGTCTTCCACCGGAATAGAGTGGAACTCATCGCCGCCGATCTCCATGTCCTCCACTCTCCCGGTCCCATCCGCCATCAGGATATTGCCCACTTTTCCCAGCACATGGGGCTCAATCGAGGAGAGTGCCTCATCCATGGTTTTGCTGTCAAGGACGGTCCTTAATATGACATGCAGCGGGACCCCGTATGGCCGGTAGTCCTCGATGCTCATGAAATTGAGACAAACACCGAGACCGCAGCTATTCATTCCGATCTTGCCGATCATCCCGGGCTCGGTCATGGTGATGATCCGATGGCCGTCCTCTTTTTCAATATCTAAAATGACCGCCAATTCCTCCACTTCCAGGTCCCAATCCCAGTTCTGGCCGATCAGCCTCTGTTTCCTGAAAGCAAATGTGGTACATTCCATGGGATTCAGGTTCAAAAGCTCCGTACGGCCATGTAAGGCATAGATCCACAGGGGATCTGCTCCTGCGGCCTGGGCCATTGCTTCGATTTCAAGGTACAGATCCTCCCGGAAAGCCTTTGTGGAGTCCCTGAATTGATTGGCAATCCTGAGGATGTCGTCTTCGGGGATAAGGAATTGTTTCTTGTAAAAATCGATCGTCTTGTGGATTCGCTCTTTTAACAGGTCTCCCTGCTGTCGGCCGCGATCTTCAGGTCCGCCTTGGATTTTAATCACAGGGAAATATTGATCCATCGTTTTATGCTTTCGCGGAACCTCCATGAATTTCGGTCAAATCCCAGCAAGAAATCATTTCGGGAGCTGGAGAATAGGAGATGGCGCCCTGCAAGTCAATGGAAAAAGTGTCTCCTGAAAAAATTTGATCGTACCAGTCAAAAATCTCCCTTTTGTACCTAACCGTTTTCAAGAAACATATCCTGGGTAACGGCCTGACAGGGGGGAAGGGAAAAAAAATCCTGCTCCGTATAGGGCCCTTCAATAAGCTTCCTGAAATAGTCCAGGTTTCCCTGAATCTCTTCATACTGTTTTTTAAAAAAGCGGGCGTTTTCTATCGCCCTTTCCCTCGGTTTTTCCAAATGCCCCACGCCCGTATTGATCAGGACGATATGCGTATAATGCTTTAATTCCTCCTCCATAACCCACACGGACGTTTCCCGGTCAAACCGCTGCATGTAGTCCTCTTCAACGATGCTCAAAGGGTCTTTCCCTTCTATAATCCAACCGGGCGTCAAGTAATAGGTCCCGGGTCTTTCCTCAAAAGCCTTCTTATGAGCCTCTAAAGACCCCATGAAGAAAGCGATACAATCGTGGCACTGGGGGACGAGAAGGCCCTGGCGCCTCGCCTCAACACCGACGATCCCGTTAGAACAGAGCCCATAGCCCAACACAACCCGCTTGGCGTAATGCGCCGCCTCGTCGATCTGTTCCTGGACCAGAGTGGCCATCTTGTTCGGTGTTCGGTGTAATCCCTGGTCAAGATAGCGAATGTCCACACCCGGGTTTTCCGCCCGAACAAACTCAAGTTCCGGCGCCATCACCCGGCAGGCTACAATAACAGTAGATCCCTTTTCTTCCTTTGGCATTCGACTGCCCCTTTCCTCTCCCCACATTTGGGTCAATTTCATTAACTTAACAGCAATACGCGAATGACGAACATTCGAACGGAACAGCAAAAAAACAGGTCAGCATTTCCTTGCCTTCACAAAGCCTTTGGTTCAATTGTTCGATGTTCAATTGTTCGATTGTTCGTCACTCGATTGTTATCTTTTGAGAGGTTCTTAAGTTAATGACATTGACATTTGGGCTGCGCCGGACCGCGCATCAGTTGCTTGACCAGGGAGATCGCTTCTCCTGCATCCTGGGCATATCCGTCTGCCCCGATACGTTCAGCAAAATTCTGGTTGACCGGGGCGCCTCCGACAATGATTCTGAGATTTTCTCTCAAGCCTGCCTCCTTAAGGGCGTCGATGATCTTTTTCATCTCAGGCATGGTAGTTGTCAGAAGGGCTGATATACCGAGGATGTTCGGTTTTGTCTCAGCTACCTGGCGCACAAAATCCTCGGCCTTCACATTGACGCCAATATCCATCGCATTAAAACCTACCCCTTTCAGCATGGTCAGCACCATGTTCTTCCCGATGTCGTGAAGATCCCCTCGAACGGTCCCGATCATGATCGTTCCGCTGCTTTCTCTGTCAAAACTTGCCAGGTGAGGCTCTAAAACCGTCAACGCCTCATTTATAGCCCTCGCAGCCAACAAGACTTCAGGAATAAATACACTCCCATCTTTAAATTTTTCTCCGATGGTTTCCATGGTGGAAAGCATCCCCTGTTGCAGGATATCCTGAGCCTTGAAGCCCCTGTCCAACATCTCCTGAACGTCTTTCTTTATGTTCTTGAAATCACCTGTAAGCACCCGCTTCCGAATGGGCTCGAAGTCTCCATCGGATGAAACGACCTTTGGGGTTAGACGTTCCGCAGTCTGTTTGATCCAGCTTTCAGTAAGGGGTCTGGCCGACCCTGCTTCGAGAGGCAGCCGACCTTCTTTTTCAAAGCGCTCCCCGATATAAACCAACCGTTCAAATTGGGTATTGGGAGGGCTGGTATCCCCTATGGAAGCAACCAGCCTCTTTCCCGGTGATATCACCTTGAACATATGATCGAGATAGTCTTTGAGGTCCTCCCTGGAGGTGGATTCCTCAAGCAGCATATTCTCCGGAATACCGCCATGGATGGTCAGGTTGCCGGACCGGCACCATCTATCATAGTATTCATCGATGGTCACCTTGGTCATGGGGTAAGGGGTTACGGCATCTGCGATGTCCATCCCGCATTTTGGAACCAGATCCATCAGTCCACGGTTTTCCCCGTCCGTGTGCATGGCTAAGAGGATTCCTTTGGCATGGAGGGCTTCAGATGCCTTCCGGCACCAGGGAACGATCTCTTTTTCAAAATAGGCGGGATACGTCACCATGTCGTCCACGTTTGCGGACCACAAGATGACATCCGCGGGGGAATCCGCAAGGATGGCTAACAGTTGATCATAGGCATATTCCAGGGCCTCTGCCAATTCTCCCATCTCTTTTTGATGATCATTATAATGATAATAGAAGGCTGTGGCGCCCAGAAAGGTTTTCTGGATGAAATGCATGGGAGAAGAACATGCGATCCCAAGCCCTTGTCCCACTGCCACTCCGTCCTCCCCGACACTGCTTTTCCACTTGAGAAAACGTTCGTAAGCCGGTTTCAGGGTGAGATTACCGAAGATGTGCGCCAAAATGCGATAGTCCTCCACACCTTTGATGGCCGGTTCCTTCACCCAGGTGATGGAGGCCCCGGATTTCTTCATTTCTTTGGTGGTTCCGTGCCTCACGCTCACCATACCCACGGGGGTATGATATTCCACATAGGTCATCTGTTCGTCGCCATCGTCCTCATATTCTATCCGGATCTCCACATCCGAAGAGAATTCAAAATCATAAGGGAACTCTTTCAGGCGATAAAGCCCGATGGCCCGATGAGCTATATCATTAGGGTTTTCGGGCTTGAGATATTCAGGGATCATCTTGTGCAAAGGCCACCCTTCCCTGCGATGGATCTCCTCCACGGTCAGGCCTTTGTATTTCTCGGGCATGGCGCCGGACAAGTCATGGGCGTTGTGCCACAGGTCGATTCTGGGCACCCATGGAATTTTGTCAACGAGTTCACCCCTGGCCACTTTTAATATTCGTTCTCTATGGGTCAACATATTCAATTCCTTTCTAACAATTACGGCAATCGCCCATCCCTGAAGGCGGCGATATATTCCATACAGTATTCATCTTTTGAAACCACAGCGAGGGCTGCTTTGAGGGCGCCGAAAAGCTCTTTGTCCGTGGGGTCCATAATGACGGCGTCAAGCCCCTTGGTAATGGCCGCCACAAGAAAGGTTCGGTTAATGAGTTTCCTGCTGGGAAGCCCGTAAGACACATTGGTCAGGCCGCAGATGGTATGAACACCCGGGAATTCTTTCATGATCAATTCAATGGCTTCCAGAACGGCAAGAGCGGAAAGGGGATTGGATGAAATAGGATAGACCAGGGGATCGATATAGAGATCATCCAGAGGAATACCGGCTTTGGAAACCTCTTCCACAAGCCGGAAGGCAAGCCGGACCTTGTCGTCCACGGTTTCGGCCAGAGTATCCTCGGACTGACACAAACCGATCACCCTGGCCTTCTGTTCCGCCACCAGGGGTAAAATGCCTTCCAAGCGGACCGGTTCCATGGTGATGGAATTGACCATGGGCGGTCGGTGCAAAAGGGGCAAAACCGCCTTGATGACTTCCGGGTCAGGGCTGTCTATGCACAGGGGGACATCGGTGGTTTCCTGGACTACCTCAACCACCCATTTCAGGAGTTCCGTTTCCTCGCCGATGAATGATCCCGCATTCACATCGATATAATCGGCCCCGGCTTCGACCTGTATCCTGGCCTCATTTTGAATGAAACCCTTGTCTTGAACTTCCATGGCCTGCGCCACAGACTTCCGCGATGAATTAATCCTCTCAGCAACGATCAGCATACCTTCCTGTCCTTTCTTTCATATCGATATGGGATACGCCCCATGTTTGAGGGTGGTGTCCCGCATGGCCATGTAGTTTTCGAATTTGGCCCAGTCCGGGACCGAGTTGCCGGAACCCATGCAGAATCCACCACCGGGCGCCACCTCCCGAAGGAGATAACGGGTGTATTCCGCCACCTCTCCTACAGTGCCGCTGCGGAGCAGTTCATTGGCCACGTTGCCCACAAGGGTGATGCGGTCGCCATATTCCTTTTTCATTTTAACGATATCCATGCACGTCGGATCGATGGGCTGCAGAACATCTATGCCGGTCTCTATGATATCCGGCATCAGAGACGTTACGTCGCCGTCCGAATGCATGATGAAAACCCTGTCCAGTTCGTGACAGCGCCGCGCCATCTTGGCATACCAGTAAAAGACGTGCTCACGAAAGGCCCCAGGGGAGATCATCGGGCCGGCGCCAAAGGCAAGATCGTCCACAACCCAGACCGCTCCCACATAGTCTTTCGACAAAATACTCTCGAGAGCGCTGAACTGAATCTCCGCCACCTTTTTGAAGACGTCGGCCACCAGTTGGGGGTCCAGAAGGAGCTTCACGGAGAAGTTCTGAAAACCCATAAGCATCCAAGTCAGGGTAAAGATCTTTCCGGAAACAGCAACGACCTTCATCCCTTCGGGAAGCAGGGGTTCCGCTTTATACAGGTTAGTAAAATCGAGTTCGGCAGCCGCTTCCCACGGGAACGCTTCGAAATCCTCCCGTTCATGAATAAAACTGGTAAACTCCAGGTTCCATGCCTTTGGATCGGTCACCTCCGGCCTTTCCTGTTGCACTTTCTCCCGAAGGACTTTCGTGATTCTGGATTCAGCCGTCACCCCGCCGGGGGTCATCATACTGACGGGAATCGGTATAAAATCGTATCCCGCCCTGCTCCAAAATTCCACCTGGGCCTCCACGTCATCCGACGTCACCTCCCTGCCCAGGAATTGACTCTGAATGGGGTAGGCGATCAGCACCTCGCATAGAGGCACCCGATCCGCCTCCTGGTGTTTGACTACGCGCTTGAATCGACCATCAAAATCGGCTTTCATATCCATCTGTTTACTCCTTTACATTTTGTTTTCCCATCCTTCATGTTCTTCATGCCCTTCATGGTTGAGTACTCGTCTAAAACGATGGAACAATTACTTGAGCATAATGCTCGGGAGCCACAAAGACAACCCCGGGAAGGCCACAACGAGAATTAAGGCTACCACCGTGAGCCACAGGTACGGCATGTTCGCTCTATAGATAGCGCCCACGGGTATCTCATCGCCTACGACGCTCTTCAGATAAAAGATAGAAGGTCCAAATGGCGGCGACAAATAAGAAATGTGCATATTCATACAGAAAACGACGCCGAACCAGACATTATCAAAGCCCAGGTCCAGAATGATGGGCACAAAAAGAGGCATGGTCAGCAAAACGATCCCGATCCAGTCCAGGAACATTCCAAGAAAAATCAGGATCAACTGCATGCCGACAATCGCACCCCACTTGCCGAAAGGGAGGGCCATGACCGCGTTTCTGACAAATTCATCGCCGCCTGCGAGGGTATAGATGCCGATGATGGTCTGCGCACCGAAGAACAACCAGGCTAACATGCAGGAGACTTTCACGGTATCGTAAAGGGCCGTCTTGACCCCCTTGAAGGTCAGTCTGCGGTTAATAGCGGCAGAGACGATCGCTCCCAGGCAGCCGATCCCGGCGGCCTCGGAGGGCGTGGCCACGCCCGCATAAATGGATCCCAGGACCGAGGCGGCAAGAAGACCTGGCATGATCAGGCCTTTGAGCAACACCAGTTTCTGTTTGAATGGGATGTTCCGATCCTCTTCAGGAGCGGCAGGAGCCATTTCCGGCTTGATCCAGGTGGCAACCACAATGTAGGCAATGAACAAAGCGCCCAGAAGAAGGCCCGGAATAATGCCGGCAATAAACAGTTCCCCGACGGGAGCGCCTGCCGTCATGGCATAGACGATAAAGACTACGCTCGGAGGGATCAAGGTGGCCATCCCGCCGCCGGCACAGATGCTTCCCAGGGCGATCCTCCCGTCGTATTTCCGCTCCAGCATGGCGGGGAGTGCGATCATGCCGAAAGTCACGATTTCAGCCCCTACAATGCCGACCATGGAAGCCATGATGATGCAGGAGATAATGGTGCCGATGGCCAGCCCTCCCCTGAAAGGCCCGGACCATATATAGACGGCCTTGAACAGTTGATCGGCTACGCCTGATTGTTGGAGGATTGCGGCCATGAAAATAAACAGCGGCACGGCCACAAGGGCGTAGTTCAGCATCATCTGGTAAACCCTGCCCACCATCATCACCATGATATTGGGGCCGAACAGGGTCAGCGAAAAAATGACCGCGGTGGCGCCCATTACCCAGGCCAGGGGAAGACCGGTCACCAGCAACAAAATGAAAGTAGCAAGTAGCAGAATGGTGATCCATTCAATGCTCATAATTCCGTCCCTTTGATGGCGAAGTGTAGATCCCGAACGAATTTTGCGGTTCCTTGAAGCAGCAGCAGGGCCGTTCCTACCACCAGGGCTATTTTGATCGGATAAACCGGAGGGTCCCACGCCGAACTGGTGGTCTCTCCCACGAGTATGGACCGCCACGTGTATACGCCGGCGGCCCACAAAAACACCCCCAAATAGAGTGCAAAAAAGAGGTAGGTGATGGAATCGATGACGGCCCGTTGTCTAATCGTCAGCCTGCCGTAGATCAGATCGATTTTCACGTGCCGGTTGTCCTGCTGGGCCCAGGCTGCGCCCAGGACATAACTCATGCCGCACCCGAAAACCATGGACTCGCTGACCCAGAGGGTGGGAAGGTGAAAAATATACCTCATCACGATCTCATAGACGATGAAACCCACAACCGCCAGGATGAGCCAGCTCCCCGCCTTCCCCACCAGGATGGATAAAGCATCGATGAAAGATAAGATCTTCTTCATATTTGCTCCCTATGCCCAGGACCACATTGCAATAACGGCCCCATTTTATAAGAAAGTGTCGAGAGGTTTTACATCACCGAAGTGCAGGATGAAGAAAGGAAGACCATGGTCCTCCTTTCTCCAGGTTGTTTACAGCAATCGACTAATCAATCAACTTCAGCTCCCGCAACCATTCTTTTTGAGAATCGATGACTTTCTTTGCCATGGGGCTTTTTTTGGCAAACTCATCCCACATTGTCATGGCTTTCGCACGGACTCGGGTCAGATCCTCTTTGCTCCAGGTCTGGACCGTGACGCCGTTTGCTTTCATCTCTTTCAGTGCCCTTATATCGTCGATGGCAATCCGTTCAATGCTGTCCCATGCCCATTCACGACAGGCCGTTTTGAGGATTTGCTTGATGTCATCGGGCAGTTTATTCCACTCATCCATGTTGACGGTAAAACTGGCCATAGGCATGGAGTGGAAACCTGGATAGTTCGTATATTTGGCCACCTGGAAAAAACCCATCCGCTGGTTCATGGAAGGGGAAGCCCAGTCGCTGGTGTTAATCACGCCCTTATCAAGGGCCGAGTAAACCTCTCCACCCGGCAGAACCACAACAGATGCACCCAGTTCCTGGAACAACATGGCCGTCATGCCCTGGGGGACCCGCATCTTCAAGCCTTTGAAATCCTCCATCTTTCCGATAGACCGTGTGGAAACCATAGACTCTATGCCCCAGAACATCCATCCCACTGCATAGGCGTTGAAAGGCTTGTACATCTCGTTCAACATCTCCCAGCCACCCTTGTAATACATCCAGGCATCCTTCTGCCAGGGCTCGGAGTAAGCGGCGACCAAATCGGAGATAGGTGAAAACCCTGGTTCCTTGCCGCTGAAATAGCCGGACCACATATGCATGGCCTGGATGACGTTATTCTGAAGGGCATCCAAAGCCTCGAATGTGGGTACAAGGGTTCCGGCAGGATAGGGCGTTATCTCCAATCGCCCGTTTGTAAGTACCTTGACTCTTTCGCAGAAGTCGACAAAGGTTTTGTGTGACAACTCTACTGCGCCCCACATTGACTGTGCCTTCCACTTGATGGGTTTGTCCGCGGCCAAGGCCGGGCCTATCAGGAAAGAAAACGAAATGAACGTGGCAATAAGTAGTATAACAACCCTGTTTTTTTTCATTTGACATGTCCTCCTGTTCTTCCGAGTGAATAAGCTTGAAAACACCTTAGCCAATTGCCGAAACACACCTCCTTTCTTTTTTTCCCCGTTGCAGAATGGGTTACTTCAGGTTTCTTAATCAACAATGCAGGGGTTCTAACGAACCAATTTTTCTCTAATTATACTTATTATCCTTATTTATCAAGCTTTTGACCGGGTTGGAGGCCGCTTTTTATTCGTTGGCGGCAGCCTTCATGATCTATCTCCCTAACCTTAACAAATTTCGGTCAACTCATTGGCGCGTGAATACGGGATCAAAGCTCCAGTCGGCGATTCCTGCCATATTTTTTCACGATGCGCAGCGTTGTAGACGTCTTCCTCATTTGGAAATCTTTCCGCCACTTGATGCAGGATACGAAGTTCTTCCTCTGAAAGCGGCTCGGCATCGTTCACGTCCGAGTCCCTGATGGGTTTTATCAAGTCTCGATAATTATTCAGTTGGGGGCCATAGATAATGGCAGCGTAACTGGCGCCTGTAAGTCCTTCGCCGAGCCGTCGGAAGGCTAACATATCCGCATACCACAAATATTTGGCCAAAAACAAAAACTTATCTCCGGTTTTGAGCAAACGCTTGCCAAGGATACTCTCAAATGTATTGGCAATGAGCTTGATCCTGGACAGGTCAATTTCCCGGTTGCCGGTATAGTCATCCGGGCGGGTGTCGCCCTGCAACTGCATCCGCAGGGCATGATCCATGGAATTGCTCTGAATCATCCCCGTTTCCCAGCGTTTGATGCTGGCAATTCCGACATTTATGGCATCGGCCAACTGCTGTTGGGTAAACCCCTTTGCCTCGCGCAGGGATTTGATTTCCCGGCTGGTCAGAAGGCCGACTTTTTCGCGGTAGGCGTCCGCAATAGCGCATTGCACACTACCGGCGGTCTGCACAGTCCCGGCTTCAAGTCCGCATACGGGGCACACGAAGGCCTCGGACTTATAGCTGATATCAACGCCTTTGAACGTTTTCTCTTTGTGCAATTTCTTCAGCTCCATTGGCCCATGGCCTCTGGGGCAATGCATCGTTTTCATGATGACTCCTTTGTTGGACGATCCTGATGCAGGGATACCAGCCAAAGCGATCCTCCACTGAAAGCAAACTTGAAATAAACCCTGCATTTGAAGCGAGGGCTATCGACCACAAAGGGAAGAAGTTCCAGGCCTTCGATTTCCCCCTTATAGGACTTTTGCGGTGGATGGGCGCCTGCATAGTGGTTTAAGGACGTTTCCTCTAAAAGATCCGCCAATACACCAAGCAATTCATCTCCGATATCGAACCCAAGTTCGATGGCGTCTTCGGCAATCACGTCCTGATCGATCAGGAACACGTCCCCGTTCCGGACCGCTGCTTTGGCATCACGCAATTTGCCGAACAATTCCTTATTTGATGGTCTTTTCATTTAATATGGTATCAATTGATACTTTGTCAAGGATTTTATCACAATTCATGACATATCAGGAAAGCTCTGATACTTTAATTTTAACAATAGGTTAAGCCGTTAGACAACATCATTTTCCGTAAAACTATAATACCCCTTGTGGCTGAAAATGATATGATCGAGCACCTTGATACCGAGGGTTTCACCGGCGGCTTTGAGTTTTCGGGTGATTTTCACGTCATCTTTGCTGGGGGTGACATTGCCGGCGGGGTGATTGTGGGCGATGATGACGGCGGTGGCGCGGTCCGTGATGGGATCGGCAAAGACCTCGCGGGGGTGGACCTGGGTTTTGTTGACCAAACCCACGGAGATGGTCCGGGTGGCGATCACTTCATTGGCGCCGTTTAAGGAGATGCACAGAAAATGCTCCTGCTTGCGGTCGGCCATGTGACGGATCAGGGGGAGTACATCGGTGGGAAACGCAATTTTGAAACCCTCGGGTCGGATGCGGCGGCGGGCAAACTCCAGGGCGGCCGCGATCAGGGTGGCCTTGGCCGGTCCGATGCCGTCAATGCCCGTGAGATCTTCCAGTGTGGGATTGGCGCTGGTTTCATCCAGGACCTTCAGGATTCGCTTCGCCAGGGTCAGGACATCATGGGATCGAGTCCCGCTGCCCAACAAAATGGCCAGGAGCTCCTGATCGGACAGGGATTGCGCGCCTTTCTGCTGGAGCTTTTCCCGTGGGCGGTCCTGTAATGGAATGTCGGCTATTTTTTTCATGGAACCCTATGGTCTTCTTCTTATCGCCTTTGGGCTTCACTGTGATGGCGTTGCCGATTGTACCAAAATGAGGCAGGCACGCCTAAAACCCGTTTCAGTTCCAGAGCCATTTTGCGCGTTAATGAAGCAGGCATGAAAATGCGCAGTTTTTCCCGGCCCCCTTCAGCGTTTTGTAGGGCGAGCATTTCTACTGGAAAGCCACTTTTTAAGAGAAGCCTGACTTTCTCCAGAAGGCTTTCCTGCAAGGAGCCCTTCCACGCTTATGTCCTCATCTACGTCCTTCCAATGGATTCCTTCGCCTTTACCAATAAACCTCCAGTTCCCTAACTCTTCAGCGTTGGCATGATCGAGACGTGGATACCAACCCAAAGGGACTGAAATGCTGCGACCGTCAATAAGATCCACCGTTAGGGTGTCTTCTGTCACAGAGACATCCACGGCATAAGGGATTTCGATTTCAACTGCCAAAATATTCATTCCATGCCTCCATAAATGATGCTCGGTTTTCTTCAATTATAGGTCGAACCTGTTTCAACTCGAAACGATTGAAACCACCACTGTGACAAAGTCGGACAGGATCGAGCCAGTACTTTGCGACTTTGTCATCGCGTTCGACATGGATGTGATGCAGTTCATCACGATCACTGGCATAAAAAAAGAAGCGATAAGGGCCTGCTCTGAACACAGTTGGCATCTAATTCACCTTAAACTTTCACCAAACATTGAGCTATCGGACGGTTCAATCCCGCTGCCCCAATTCCGATCCAAGACACCTTTGGCAATAAACCGATGAATACTGGAATATGGCCAATCGGATGCATGATTCACATATCCATGCTTTACCGGGTTGTAATGGATGTAATCCACATGGCGGTTATAATCCTGCGCATCTCGAATGACATGCTCCCAATAACGACGTTGCCATATGCCCCGTTCCCCCTTTTTTGTTCTGCTTGCATTACAGGGCTCACCTTTCGGCAATTGGCGTGAAAAATTGCTTTTTATCAGCATCCAGCGGGTGGCATAATCACAATCATCTTGCGGCATTGTCCACAGCGCATGGATATGATCCGGCAAAACCACGATTGCATCCAGTTTGAAGGGATGACGTTTTTTTACCGTGGCTATAGTATTGCGCAGTTTGTCTATTTCCTCAACCAATAAAGAGCGCTTCCGTTCAGCCAGGTTGACCGTGAGAAAATAGGTTCCTCCTTTTATGTGGGCTCGACGATATTGCATTTGCCGGTCATTGTTCAGGTCGTTTGTGTAGTTTGTGTAGGTTGGGGTGAGGTACGAACCCCAACGTTTTTCGGGTAATCGTCGGTTTGTGTTGGGGT
>BS_KBA_SWE02_21mDRAFT_10000439_pt1 | contig 15514 bp, 19 predicted proteins | sample BalSeasSWE02_21m_FD_9196 | JGI IMG/M metagenome (IMG submission 9196)
CAATTGAAAACGAATGTTATGTAGCAATTGCAGGATGTGTTGGAAATTTACCTAAAGTTCATAATATGGATATTCAATACGCTCAATCTATGGTTTTTACCCCATGTGATTTTGCGTTTCCTGCAAATGGAATAAAAGCCGAAGCAACTCCAAATACTGAAATGATTTTGATTGCTGATCTTGATATTGATTTACTGCGAGAATTAAATCAATTTGGCAGTGTTAGAAATCTGAAAGATAGACGCAAAGATATCTATGAATTAAAAAAACTGTAAACAACAAAGGCTATACCCAATATGGGCTTAGTGGTAAATTGAAACGGATGTACCTCGAAAACCTTAGCAGACCACAATTATTTACATTCAACTTAACAAGTTGGACACTTTAAACAANAAAAGTAATNATGAANATGAANTTTTATTACGGCTTTATTTAGTTGCATTTTCATAAATAGTTATGGTCAATCCAGCCCTGATGATTTGACGCTGGGAAAAATTAAAAATATAGGTTATCAGCAATCCAAGGTTAAACAAATGACTTATGAATTGACAGATGTATACGGACAAAGGCTTACTGGCAGTCGGGAATATCTTGCTGCTGCTAAATGGGCCTCAGCTAAAATGAAAGAAGCAGGTCTTACAAATGTTCACTTCGAAAACTTTTGTACTGATTGTCGTGGTTGGAATGTTACGAATTTTAATGTGGAGCTGTTGTCTCCAAACTACATGCATATTGTTGCATATCCATTGGCATGGACAAAAAGTACTGAGGGTATTGTAGAGGCTGATGTAGTAAACATTGAAAGTTTTGCAGACATGAGTTTACTGAAACAACTATATTCGGGTAAATTGAAGAATAAAATTATCCTATTAGGAAAAGTACCCCTGCTCAAATCCTTACCAGATACTGTGTTCAAAAGATTTACTATAGCGCAGCTGGAAGAAATGCAGGAACGCTTAGTACCGCAAAATAAAGTATTACCCATACCAAAACAATTAGAGGTATGGCATGATGAATATTTTGAGGATAATGACTTTCTTGAATTTGTGGAAAATGAAGGAGCCATTGCTGTATTTAAAACGTCTTCATCTGTTGCAGGCATAGTGAATGTAGGGGGAACTTACTACTACAGAGAGAATGATCCTAAACCATTACCCTATTTTATAATCATGCCCGAACATGCGGGTAGACTTATAAGACTTCTAAAACAAAATATAACCCCCAGAATTAGACTCAATCTTGAAACAGTTTTTTATAATGAACCAGATAATAACGTAAACATCATTGGAGAAATTACAGGTAGTGATGCTAAACTGAAATCTGAAGTAGTACTTATTGGGGGGCATTTTGATTCATGGCATACTGCTACTGGTGCAACAGACAACGGTGGAAACTGTATGGTATTATTGGAAGCATTAAGAATTTTAAAAGAAAGTGGAATAACACCTAAAAGAACCATCCGCCTTGCATTTTGGGGTGGTGAAGAAGAAGATTTTAATGGGTCTTTAGGTTATGCTACAAAACATTATGGTGATCTCAACAGCAAGCCAAATAGTGAATCGGAAAAGGTTACTGCTTATCTTAACCTTGATAATGGTCTGGGAGCAATAAGAGGTGTTTATTTACAAGCTAATGAATTTGCCCGACCAATATTCGAAGAAATCTTCCAACGGTTTTCTTCTACACAAAAAAATTATATTACTATTGAAAATAAATTGAGTAATGACCACCTCACGTTTGACTATTATAATATTCCTGCATTCCAGTTTATCCAAGACCCATTAGATTATCGTCCAGTTACTCACCATACGCCACTGGATTTGCCAGAGTATGCACCAGAACCCGACATGATGAAAAATGCTGTTATGCTTGCATGGACAATTTATTCACTAGCCTCAAACGAGAAAATGGTTCCAAGAAAAGTGAAAAATTGATTTGAAATTACTTTAAACAATGAAATTATATAAAGTGATTCGAAGAAAAACGACAGCAAACATTGAAAAGGTGATAATTGCTTCCAATTGGCAGCAACTAAGCCCATACTCGACATAGTAACGCATTAAAAAAAACAGTATTTTGACTTTTTCTATAATTTTAATAATTGCGGGATTTGCTTCCTTAATATTTGGAGCGAATTGGCTAGTTGATGGTGCTTCTGCGTTGGCGAAAAAATACAAAGTATCAGATTTAGTAATAGGTTTAACAATTGTGGCTTTTGGCACCTCTGCACCCGAATTAGTAGTTAACTCTATTGCCTCGACAAATGGATATTCAGATATTGTATTTGGAAATATTATTGGCAGCAACAATTTTAACTTGTTTATAATACTTGGAATAGCTGGCTTAATTTACCCAATTACAGTTCAGTCTTCCACGGTTTGGTGGGAAATTCCGATTTCATTAATCGCAGGATTATTACTTTTTGTGATGGCCAACAATTTTTTTTTTAGTGATACTTCTGAAATTTCAAGAGCCGATGGGGTAATTTTACTTTTAAGTTTTGCAGCGTTTCTGTATTATGTGTTTAAGCAGATGAAAAAAGAAGAAAATGCGGTAACTACTTATCAGCAGAAAACAAATTTTAAAATATGGGGATTAATAATAATAGGCCTTTCGGGACTTATAGTTGGCGGTCAATTGGTTGTCGATAATGGAATCCAGATAGCAACAAAATTAGGGGTAAGTGAAAAGATTATTGGTTTGACAATAATTGCTACAGGAACTTCTTTACCTGAATTAATGACCTCAATAGTGGCAGCCACTAAAAAGAATAGTGATATAGCAATTGGCAATGTCATTGGTTCTAATATTTTTAATATTCTGCTAATATTATCGGTAAGTTCTTTTATTAAGCCTATTCCTTTTAACCATAACTTTAATTTAGACATTATAATTTTATTCGGAGGAACTCTATTTCTATTTATCGCCATGTTTACCGGGAAAAGAAAAAAACTTGACAGATGGGAATCTGTATTGTTGTTAAGCTTCTATTTAATTTATACAATTTATCTAGTTTGGAAAGAAATTTAATAAAAAACACACTAGAACAGCATGTATAAAAAAAAGCGCTTTTAGTGATTAATACAAGTTGATATTGTAGAACTCTTTTGTGAAAAAATGAAACAAAAAATTGGGATAATATATTCATCAGTTGATGGACAGACAAAAAAAATTTGCGAACATTTAGTAGATTTGTTGACTGTAGATCACTTAAAACCTGAACTATATTCTATTGAGGCTTTCAATGGTAATTTATTAAATTTTGATACAATAATAATTGGTGCAAGTATTAGATATGGAAAACACAACCCACTGGTATATAAATTTATAACAGATGAAAAAGATAAATTAAAAGATATTCGAACAGCATTTTTCTCTGTTAATCTTGTTGCTAGAAAGGACAATAAAAATGCCCCCGATACAAATCCATATTTAATTAAATTTATAAAAGAGATTGATTGGCAACCTAATATTTTGGATGTTTTTGCAGGTAAACTTGACTACAAAGCCTATTCGCTATTCGATAGAATAATGATTAAACTAATTATGAGAATGACACATGGGCCAACAAAATCAGATGGCCCCATTGAATTTACAGACTGGAATAGAGTCAAGAATTTTAGTGAAAAGATTTTATAAAATTAAATCCTGATTTGAGTTCTGATTCCTCCAATAAATACTTTTTTAAAACAATTATATAATGAAAAAAAAGAATTTCAGAAATTTATGGTACAATCTATCATCTCAACAGAGATTTCTCATAAGAAGACTTTATTACTATCCAATGGACTTATATGATAAAGTTACTGGTAGAAATCATAAATATGTTCCACCAAGGGGTTTTATATATACAGGNTCACCTGCCAGTTCCGATGATTACATCAAACAAGGTAAACATCAACTAACTTTGTTAAAAAATGAAATTAACCTACAACCTGATGATTATGTTTTAGATATTGGAAGTGGTATAGGTAGAACAGCAATTGCTTTGACAACATACCTCAATCAAAAAGGTATTTATGAAGGTTTTGATGTTGTTAAACTTGGAGTAGATTGGTGTAATTCAAGAATTCGGAAAGACTTTCCAACTTTTAATTTTAAATACATTCCTTTATTTAATGACTTATATAACAATTCTACATTAAAAGCTAGTCAATTCACTTTTCCTTATGAGAATGAATATTTCAGTAAAATTTTTTCGTTTTCAGTTTTTACTCATATGCAGATTGATGAAATTCAACAATATTTCAATGAAATAAGCAGAGTAATTAAACCGAATGGAATTGTTTTTTCGACATTTTTCTTATACGACGATGAAGAAGAGAATCATATTTCAGAAGTAAATGAATTTAACTTTCCAATTCAAAAAAATGGATTTAGACTAATGAATGAAAAGGTTAAATCCGGAAACATTGCCATTCACAAAGACAATTTAAAATTAATGTTGGAACAAGAAAACTTAAAAATAGTGAAAATTATTGATGGTTTTTGGAAGGGTAATATTAAAGAGGAAGATAAAATTGAATATCAAGATATAGTAGTATTTAGAAAACAATAGAGAAGCCTATTATTAAATTTAAACCTCGTAATATAGACATATTACGAGGTTTAAATTTAATAATAAATTGGGTCAAAATAGAAGATGACACTGTCAAATTGTGGTAGTATCAATCATAGAAAAAAGCTTTTACAATTGCAGCTTGGATCTAATTTTTAGCCTCCTTAATATATCCCCAACCCTCCTGCTGTTTAGATACAATTTCCATTAAACCATCTGGTACTATTTGTACTCCCTTTATAAGATCCTTTTCTGTTGCTTCATGTCGTTTCATTGTTTCTGCGCACACCTTAAATGACACGTTTTTGTTTTCAGTTAATGTAAGGATATCTTCAGCAACGCTAGACTTTTCAGCCAATACCATATTTAAAGATCCGCTATAAACGACAACTTCAAACTGAGAATCTGGATATGAATTTGACATAAATTTAACATGTCGAATTGCGGTTTGTTGTGTCGCCTCATCTGATGAGGAAACATCAAAAACAATTTTAACAGGTTTCTCCTGGCTGTGCATGAACGTGGTACAAATCACTGCGATCACTAATAAATATTTTTTCATATCGACTTAGTATTAACAATTATCCCCCTGCATATATATAACCACACCCATGTTCTTGGGCTCTTCCAAGTGCCCAGACACCAGATGGAACCAACTGAATACCAGGATAAATTGCATCAACCCATTCTTGATAAACTGCGTTCGCATCCAGACCCATTTTGGCAGCAACAACACTGCTATATACCTTGGTAGCTAGATTACAGGCACAAAACATTGCTCCTCTTTCTTGCATTCTTTTAATACCATCTATTCCAGGAAGCGGAAAATCTCCAGTTTCTGGCTCATAGACTGTATTCCGCTTAGACGGTTCACCAGTAGAATTATCTTTAACGCCAAACATTTCACCTAAGTTATATTTCTCCCATAAACTACTCTTGAAAGCATATAAAATAGCAGAATGTCTTATCACACATACAGCGGTCATATCCTCGTCTGGAGTTAACGTATCGTTGTTAGTTAAATAAAACGCCCATGTCCAAATTATAGGAAAACCATCATGTGGTGTTGAACCATCGTAAACAACTCGATGTGTCCCTTTAACTTTTTTAAACCATTCATCTGCATCGTTTGCAGTGTCAATTTCCAAAGTAGGAATTGCAGCCTGTAAAGGATTGCTCAGCATCGCAAAACTGCTTGCCGCTGCACCTATTGCAATTGTACTTAAGAAGCGTCGTCGAGAATTTAAATCATCTTGTTTCATAAATGTGTTTTGTTGATTAGTTATTAATACTATAGAATTGGAGCAGCATAATGGTTGGTTAAATATAGGTAAAAAAAATTATCCTGATTATTTAACTTCTGATTATTAATTAATTAAGATTTCAGTTGGACTTTTTAACCCCATATTTGTCCATATAAAACTGCATAATTGGCGGGAACGGACCCATTTGATGTTGCTCTACTGAAAAAGGATCTAAGTATGGTCCATAGGGCGTGGAAACAGGCTTTTTTAGTAAATTAGGAAAATCAATTTCCAAATTATTCTTAGTAGGCCTGTCTTGTTGATTGATAAATCCAGCGACATCATAAGCTTCATCGTCAGTCAAGGTCGGATTTAAATAAGTTGCTCCATATGGCATATTAGCTTTAATAAATTGGGCTGCAGTAATAACCCGATTCATCCCAGCTCCATTATTAAATGAGTCGGAGCCCCATAAAGGCGGATACTGATAAACCAACTTCTCAGGAAAAAAGGCTCCCTGTCCTCCACTGCGATGGCATTCTACACAAGTTTTTTTGAAAACCATTTCCCCATTTGCTAAATCGACAGGTCTATCTGGGATATTTATATCTACGAATCCTTGTCCTTCTATTACTCCATTCTCTGGGGCGAATCTGTTTAGCCATTTTAAATAACTAACTAAAGAGATCATCTCTTTACTCGATTCTGTCAAAGCACGACCATTCATGCTTCTCTCCATACATCCATTAATGCGATCCTCAATTGAGCCCATCCTATCTTCCCTCCCTCTATACTGCGGAAACCTATTGATAACGCCTATCAGTGCGCCCGCGTAGGCTTTTTTACCTCCTAAAAGATGACAATTAGTACAGGATAAACTGTTTCCTGCGAATACCATTTCGCTGTTTCCATTGGATGGACCCATATAGTTTGGGGTGTTCATAAACAACTCCAGGCCATATTTAATTAAAATATTTTCGTCGGAATTGTCCAATTCTGAAATACTATAATTTTCGTAGTAGATATCGCTGGGGCTTTCATTGATATCAACGAGAACTATATTGGTATCAACAACATCAGTGCTATCGACTATGGTATCATTTTTAAATATTCCGGTGTTTAGGGTTAACAGAATTAACAGAAAGATAATTATCAAAGAGAAGAAAATAATAATTATCCTACAAAGTTTTAAGATTTCTATTTCACTAGAATGTTTCATCACTTCCTATATATTGACACTTAATTAGATTAGAAAATTAATTTTTCTAAAGATTTTGCATAAACTATTCTACATTCACTATCTATCAATTTTAAAATTATCGAGCTTTATATCATCCAATCCAACATCATCGAAGGGATATTCTAACTGATTTTGAATGTTGTAAAGTGAAATTAAGATAAATTCACTGGATAACACTACAAAATAGGTAATCCAATGATGTGTCTCAAGACCAATATCATGAATTATTGTCGGTACATAAAAAAGTGGAAACATATAGATAAATACTATACAATACGCTTTAAGACTAATTGGAGTTCTATGAATATGAATAGCGTGTAGATTTTCGATTGATTCGTGCATATCTTTCATAAACCGAAACACTTTATCCTTTAATGATTTGGAGACAATTTCGTCTTTACCTTGTATATATTCATATACTTGATTAATTATATTATCCAAATCTTTAGTGCAATAATCTGTCCCTTTAAGATGGCTAAGTACTTTCTCACTTATTTTGGAAAGTATATCATTCATCTCTTTTTTGCTTACATCGTCCATTTCATTATTACTCATAGCAAAATAGTGAACTGTTTTGAGAGAACTTCTAAACTGACTTAAATGTTCCAGCGCCTTTTCCCGTCTTTTAAAGGAACCTCGGATAGTAAAAACCAAAGGAAAGATAATGGCAATACTTATTAAAGTTAAATCTAGTTTATAATTTATGTTAAATTCATAACATATTTGAATGGTAGCAATTGATATTACAAATGCCACCAAGGTCCTATAATTAACAATTGAAAGATATCGACTCAATGAGGATTGATTATTGTTCTATATTTGTTAAAACTAGAATAAAAATTATGAATAAACAAGTCAGATATCTTTTCCTTTTGACCTTTTTAACCTTAAACATTACTTGTCGGGCTCAAGAAAAAATCATAGCAAAAGAGATTATACCTACTTCTGAACTTTTTAAAAACCAAAATATCTTGCCAATTAAGTTAAATTATTCGAATAAAGAACTTAAGAAAAACACCAACGATTCTACTTATGTAAAAGCGACTATGCTATATCTTACAGATGACGAATTATGGAAGACCATTGAAGTTAAACTGAGGGTAAGAGGGCACAATAGGCTTGAAAATTGTTATTTCTCTCCCTTAAAAATAAAGATTAAAAAGTCCATCGCAACGGCTACTCTTTTTGAAAATGATACAGAATTAAAACTAGTCCTTCCTTGCCTAGTCCAAAAGGACAATAACGACAATATTATTAAGGAATTCATGGCTTATAAATTATATGAAAAAATTTCCCCTTATCATTTTAAAACAAGATTGGTAGATCTTGATTACACAGAAATGAGAGCTGATAAAGAAAAAAAATACCAACTCAAAGGAATATTAATTGAAGATATCGAAAAAGTTGCCGAACGACTTAACGGCAAAGTTCTTAAAAGATCTGTACATCCATTGGAGCAAGACGATACATGTTCGATTCAGAATGACTTTTTTCAATTTATGATAGGGAATACGGATTTTTCAGTTGCACATCAACACAATCAAAAACTCCTGTTTATCGACAAAAAAACTTTTCCCGTTCCTTACGACTTTGATATGTCTGGCCTTGTTGATGCAAGCTATGGTGTAGTTTCTAAGATTCAAAATGAAAATTTAAATATTACATATGTTACGGAAAGACTGTACCGAGGATTTAAAAGAGAGGAAGTAATTTATGAGCAGGTACGAAAGGAATATCTAGATAATAAGGATCAATTACTTCAAATTGTGGATAATCTAGAGTCAAATTTTGAGAACACTCAAGAATTTTCAAAAGCTAAAAACTATATTTTAAGTTTTTTTGACATTCTAAGTGATGATCAAAAATTTCAAAAAGTCATAATCGGTAAATCACGAATTAAGTAGCTTCATCACCTTTCTACTTAATAACAGATCGGTTTCCATTTTTTTCCACTCTAAACTCAATACCGTTTTCTATTAATAATCCTTCTGTATCACCTTTAAAATGAAAAGTATCGATTCCTATTACTTTCTTATTAAAAAAATAACTTACATCTTCAACGATTGTATGTCCGACCACAATTTTTGAAACATCAAAGTGCTCTAAAGTTCTATCTATAACATCCTCCCCTATCCCGCCTCGAATATAAGCTCTATACCAAAACAAACCTACCTTCGTACTGAAGATAGAACTCATCAGCTCCTTTTTGCTCAACTCAGCTTTATTGCTTTTAAAATAATACTTCCTTGCAGAAGAATTTATTTTATCGATTTCAGGCTTTAGATTATTGATATCCTCCGATATCCCTCCATGAGTAAATAAATAATTTCCGATTTTTTCTATTATGTTTTTAGACTGCAACCACCTGCCCAATTCAGTATTTGGTTTATACCAATTTTGATAGCTTTCCTTTATCAAAAAGGTGTTTTCAATATATTTATTTCTTACATAAAAGAAGTCCTCGTTCATATTCATTATTTCGTGGTTGCCAAGGATAAAATGTACATGCCCTCCGTTTTTGATAGCCTCGTCTTCTAAATAATAAATAAACCATAGGCATTCAGTTACGTTCAAGCCTCTATCAAAAAAATCTCCCAAAAGCACCAAGTGTCCATCGCCAAATATCCATTCATTATCGCTGTTTATTACCCCATTATTAATCAGAAAATCCCTAAATGCCATGAAATTCCCTTCTATATCGGAAATAGCGATTAGTTTACTTGGCATTTTATATTCGGATTCTTCAATAGGTATTCCCTCTTTTACCGCAGTACTGAAAAATAAAGAGTCATTAATATGGCAAGTAATAGGCATTCCTTTTATAGAATTTAATAAAGTGTCAATCTTGCCATAAGTGATGGAATCTTTTCTAAAAACTTGTTTGACCAAAATCTTACCAGCCCTATAAAAAATATGAGGTCCATCGAAATCGGCAGTAGAAGTATCTGTCAATTCAGCAGTCTGCAATGGTATTTCAGGAATATCTTCCACAGCTTTTGAGCCTATTAAAAGTATTCCCAATACAATTAGAACTGAAAATTTAACAAAATCTTGCTCTATTTTTTTAATCCGGAAAGTTGATTTATTTTTCAATTTTATCTATCGGTCTTTAGTTTGTATCGTTCTGTTTAATTCATCACTAAATAGAACTAAAAAAAGGCGAGTTTTAAAGCTACTAGTTCAAAAGTAAGAAAAAAGATTATTATCTTTCGGCGTCAAAAATTAATAATGAATTCGTTTTATGGGAGTAGGTCTTTTAGTTATAGGTGTGGTGGCTGTATGTTTAGCAATAGTAATCTTTGTAGAGCTTAAAGAAAGGTATTAACAATTTATTTTTGCCTCTCAAGTGTTTACTTGAGCCTATAATTGGGAGCTTAAATTTGTTAATTGTTTGTTGTGTTCTAAGGATTAACTGGCTTAATATATTTAAAATTATGTAGTAAGACATTTTGTCGACCTTGCAATAAATCATTTTTAACATAGGCTATATCGGATAATTTTAAATGTTTTTCGGAACAATAGCCAATAAAAAAAGGGTTGCTAACAGGCAACCCTTTTTTTATTTAGTAAAAGACGATTACATTTCAGTTTCTAGACCTTTTTCTTCCCAGTTTGTAATTCCGCCTTGTAAATCATATACCTCGGTAAATCCCATGTCACTAAGAATTTTAGCTGCCTTTGCACTTCTAGCTCCTTTTTGACAGTATACATAAACCGGTTTATTTTTATCTAATACCTTCACCTTCTCTTGAAAGTCATCATTTGTCACACAAATATTCTGAGCATTTTTAAGGTGACTTGTACCAAATTCTTCAAGAGTTCTCACATCTACCAATTGCACATTTGCATCTTTACCATAAACCGCATCATAGACTTCTTGAGGTGTTACAATAATTGAGACTGATCGCTTTTCATCCTTGCAGCCTGCAAAAGCTATAAGGAGACCTAAGATTCCAATAAAGAGAATTTTTTTCATAATTTTTTATTTATTTCGTTTTTTTACCGGTCCATTCCATAAATCCACCAACAAGGTTATACGTATTTTCAAAACCAAGAGAATTTAAAATAGCGCAAGCTTGACCACTTCTTGCACCTGAACGGCAATATATATAATAACTTTTTGATGGATCCATTTTCTTAGCGGCCTCCATAAAAGGACCAGGATTAAAAATATCTAAATGAATCATATTGGGGATATAGCCTTCATTAACTTCTGCCTTAGTACGGACATCAATGATAACAGCATTAACATCATTTGCTAATTGTTCTTGCCATTGTGATTGTGATATATCTGCCATTTTCATCTATTTAATGGCAAAAATAAGAATTCAATCGGTGAAAGCCGAAAAAAAAGTGGAAAGGTTTGACTTAGATTTAAATTTAATCAAGTAAAATTTTTATACTTTGATCGAACAGCCTAAAGCCCTTGTTTCCTTAACACTAATTTCTTTTCCTGAAAGCAATTCATAAATAGCGTTTGCCAAAAAGCGAACCTTAACCTCAGTGGCATTTCTTGAGCTATCATCAATAGCACCAATATATCTCACAATATTACCCCTTTCCTCCTTTTGCAGAAGATAAACATGTGGTGTTTTGGCTGCTCCAAAAGCGGTAGAAACACTTCTACTAGCATCATACAAATAAGGAAAAGTAAAACCTTTGTTTTTTGCTTTGATTTGCATGAACTCAAACGACTCCTCAGGAACAACCGCTGGGTTATTTGGATTAATGGCTATTACAGGGAAGCCTTTACCTTTAAATTCATTATCCAAGGCGATAATACGGTCCTCATTAGCAATAGAATAAGGGCAAGAATTACATGTGAAAATTACTATAAATCCTTTAGCTTGTTTAAAATCTGATAAAGAAACAGTTTCTCCATCGACATTCTTCAACTTAAAATCTGTAGCAGAATCTCCTATATGATAACCATTTACTGGCGATATTGAGTGTGCAGTATTAAAACTGTAAACAGCAAGAATAGTAATAATAACCATCGATAGCTGAATAATATTGTTTCTACTTTTCATCACCACTAATAAATAAAATTGTTTTTTATTTCATTTTCAAGTTCCTCAAAGGTAAATGACTGTTCATAAAAGAGCCTCTTTTTACCATTGTATATTAAGGTCGCAGGTATTGCTCCACTCCATTCTTCGGAAACTTTCGGAATCCAGCTGTTAGCATCCGAGTCATCTAGTAAAATGACTTGAGACTGAATCTTATATTTTTCAATATAAGGAATCAATTGCGTCTCTAACTTCTGAGGAAAATCCAAACTGACCAAAATAACCTTGACCTTATTTTCATAATATTCGGCATTCAACTTTTCAAATGCAGGTAACTCTTTTACACATGGTTTACACCAAGTAGCCCAAAAATTTATGACATAGGTAGTGTCATTATTCTTTGTTAGAAGTGTTTGTAATTCTGCAAAACTGTATGCAGGGACTTTATTACCTGCAACCTTAATAACTCCTTTAACATTATTTGTAGACAAGCTATTCTTTACATTAATTCCCTCTTTTTTATTGTCCATACAGCCAATAACGACAAAGAGAAGTATCAAAAGTGCACTATTTTTCATCTTCTAAAATTATTCAAATATTCTGTATGCAAAAATTATTTAACAATTAGTTGGTCCATTCAATGCAAGAAGGTTGTGCAAGAAATAAAAACTGGTAAAATATTTTTTGTTTGAAAATAAATCATACATTTGTATATACAATTATTGTAATGACAAATATAACAATTAACGAAGCTATTAAGTCCATTCATAAAATGGCCATCAGCACCAAGACCGTTATTAACATAATGTATACGTCACGCATTATTGAAGAAGCTGTAGCGGCTTCACTTAAGCCCTATGATCTCACTTTACAGCAATATAATGTAATGCGCATTTTACGTGGACAACATGGCAATCCGGCTAACTTATCAACTTTGCAAGAACGAATGATTGATCACAGCAGTAACACAACCCGTTTGGTAGATAAACTAATTAAAAAAGAATGGGTAAGGAGACAAGTTTGCGTTCAAAACAGAAGAAAAGTAGAAATATTTATTACTGAAAAAGGTTTGGAAGTACTAAGAGTCTTGGATCCCATAACTGAACAAAACAATCAAGATATTTTAAAAAATAGTTCTCCTCAGGAATTAGAATCATTGAATCAATTATTAGATAACCTAAGAGCATCTCAAATATTAAATAAATAAACAATTAAACTAAATTTAAACTATGAAAACAATTATCAAATCTTTATTAATCTTAACTGTAATTATTACTACATCGGCATTTACTAACCCTATTAAAAAGAAAATTGAAATTAAAGAAGGTACTATAGAATGGACCGGTGAAAAACTTACAGGCACACATACAGGTACTATCAATCTCACTGAAGGATATCTTGAATTGGAAGATGATAAATTAGTTGGTGGTATGTTCGTTGCAGATATGACAAGCTTAACCAATACTGATTTAGAAGGTGGATCTAAAGGAAAATTAGAAGGTCACTTAAAAAGTGATGATTTTTTCGGAGTTGAAGCATTTCCAACGGCTACTTTAGTAATAAAAAGTGCTACCAATAAAGGCAACGTTTATAAAGTAACGGGAGAAATGACCATAAAAGGAATTACAAAACCAATCACTTTTGATTTAACATTGGGAGAAACTTTGGCCAGAGCAAGTTTATTAATCGATCGTACCGAATATGGTGTACGTTATGGAAGTGGCAGCTTTTTTGATGATTTAGGAGACAAAACTATCTCAGATAATTTCGGATTGGATGTAAAATTAAAGTTTTAAGTATCAAAGCTTGTTATTTTTAATTTGATTTCTATTTTCGAATTTGAATTATGAATACGAACAAAATATTTTCTCTGTGGTGGAAAAACTTAGGTCAATCATCGTGAACTAAAGCACTATAGCTATAAATTATAAACAAAGGCTTGTCAATTACGACAAGTCTTTGTTTATTTTATGAAATACAACTTAAAAACCTATTCTAAAAAACTCCTTGCAGATACAATTACAGCAGTTTCTGTTAATCTGAGCAAACATGACAATTTTCTAAATAGTTTGCTAGTAGAAAATAGCGACTATCATTCCAACCATTATAGTTTCCACTATATTTGTTCTAATCCAATTGCTTACATCACGATTGAAAAAGAAATTAGTAAACAAAAGTTTTCAGATGTACAACTCATGGCAATAAGAAACCGAGCTAAAATTCATCCCATCACTGGAACATATAAACATATCGGAAATGATGAACAAGATGCAATATGAGCAAAAAAACTTTCAACAGTCCGAAAAGAAAACAGTGAGTATACAATAAACTAATAGCATTAACAAAGGCTTTTGAGCTTGCAGAGAATATATAATCATGAAGGTTTTAGTTATAGATAATTACGACAGTTTTGTGTATAATTTAGTCCACTATTTAGAGGAGTTTGATTGCGAGGTAACGGTAATCAGAAACGATGACTTTTTACTTGATGAAATAGGAGGTTATGATAAAATCCTACTATCCCCTGGCCCTGGAATACCAAAAGAAGCAGGACAATTAAAAAGTGTGATTCAAAGATTTGCTCCAACTAAAAGTATTTTAGGAGTTTGCTTAGGCCAGCAAGCCATAGGAGAATTTTTTGGAGGAACTCTTGAAAACCTGAGTCAGGTATTTCATGGTGTGGCAACAATAGCAACTATTATTGTGGATGATGAATCCCTTTTTAAAGGATTAGATAAGGAAATTGAAGTTGGTAGGTACCATTCTTGGGTAGTTTCTAGAGAAAACTTTCCTGAAACTCTTGAGATTACTTCCATCGATGAGAATGGACAAATAATGTCTTTACGTCATAGATCGTACGATATTCGTGGTGTCCAATTTCATCCCGAAAGTATATTAACCCCTATGGGAAAAAAGATTATTAAAAACTGGATTGAAGACTAGTAAGTTTTTTGTTATCAAAAAAGACTGTCTTACTATAAAATCATGAAACATATTGTAAATAGCCTCTTCAATAACGAACTTCTTTCCATAAAAGCGGTAAGAACCCTGTTGGTGAATATTCATGAAGGAAAATATAAGCCTTGAAGAACTATCAGTTTCTAGTGATTACAATACTGTTAATTTATGTGGTACAGAAGGTGATGGAAGAAATAATGCTAACATATTACTTAAGCGACTGATCAAGTTTTCTATCGCAATCATTGAAAATTCATGCCACTTATTCGAAGGTAGCTTATCACCTCAATATACCTTTCTTGTATCTTCAGAATCGTAAAAGAAAGATGTCATCACAAAATTAGTACACGAGAAAAAATTCGATTAAACCATAATGAAGAAGCCCCTTCACATAAGTGAAGGGGCTTCCTTTTAATTGGTTATTACCAGTGAAAGATTACTCTTTAATCAAACGTTTTGTTGCGCTTGCTGTATCACTAGATAATTGAACAACATATACTCCAGA
>BS_KBA_SWE02_21mDRAFT_10000440_pt1 | contig 15498 bp, 11 predicted proteins | sample BalSeasSWE02_21m_FD_9196 | JGI IMG/M metagenome (IMG submission 9196)
GTTGTTTCACCTTTATATTCATAAATGGATTTATGACAGTTCATACATACATTCAATGAAGGAATTCCTGAAGTTTTACTTACTCTTGCTGAAGAGTGGCAATAATTACAATCAATAGCATTATCTCCAGAATGGATTTTATGTGAAAAATAAATGGGTTGAACAGGTTGGTATCCTTGATCTACACCAATTTGCATCAAATATCCATAAACAAAATAAGCACTTCCCAATAATAAAAAAATAGAAGTAACCAATACTAAAAATTGATTTTTAGCAAAAGCTTTCCATATTGGAATCGTTTTATCTTCTTCAGCTATTTCAACACCTTTAGCTTCTGCAAAACGGTTTAATGTTTGTCTCACTAAAATTAAAGCCAAGGCCAATAAGGCAAACAATAATGCCAATGCGCCTAAAATAAGTTTATTTGAAATTGTATTATCTGAAGCAGCCGTACTTGTGGCATCAGCAGTAGTGGTTACTGGCGCTGCTACAGCAGGTTCTGCAGCTGTATAGGCTAAAATATCGCTAATATCTTGATCCGTCAATTGCGGAAATGCAGTCATAGCCGTTTGCTTGTACTCATTAAAAATCTGATTTGCGTAAGCGTCACCGGACTTAATGACTCCTGAACTATTACGAATCCATGCAGTAATCCAAGCTCTATCCAATCCTTGCTCATTTGCCAACCTAGACTCTACATTACGCATAGCTGGCCCTGTCATTTTTTTATCTAATTGATGACATGCAGCACAATTGGTATTGAATAAAGTTTTTCCTTTTGCAGGGTCGCCTTCTTGAGCGTTAAGTGTGTTTGAAAACGTGAGTAAAATAATAAACCCTAAATATAGAATGCTAGAGGTTAATTTACGGTATATCACCTGTTTCATATTATTAGTTGAGTTATCGTCTAAACTTTGGTACGGTTTTTTCATTAATAAAAGCAAAACCGGTTAAAAATATCACGCAAAAGTAATACTTATAGTCGATTTTAGAAATGTTAGATATCCGTTAATGCTAATTTATAAAGATTCTAAATAATATATTTGCACCTAAATAAGTTTATTAAATTTATCTTTACATTAAATTGAAAAAATGACACAAAAAATGATTAAAAAATTTTGTTTTAACTGCCTGATTCTGTTTGGATTTTATTTGCAGGCTAATGCTCAAGAAGGCAAAGTCAATATTGATCAAGACAACGATATTTCTACTTTGTTAGAATATAAAAAAGATCTAAGTACCGTCGATCTTTATAAGATTCAAGTGTTTCAAGGCAATCGGTCTGGCGCAGAAGAAGCGAAAACCAAATTTGAAAGCACTTATGATGAATGGCCAATAAGTATGGAATATGAAACTCCTAACTACAAAATTTGGGTTGGAAATTTTAGAAGTCGATTGGAAGCCGATAAAGCACTTATTAAAATCAAAAAAAATTACTCCAATGCGTTTATTTTTAAACCAAAGAAAATAAAAGAGACTTCTAATTGAGTCTCGATTTTAATAAAAAAAGGGCCCAAATGGGCCCTTTTTTATTTTTAACTAAAATTATTTTAATTTCTTCTTAACCTCTACTTCTTGGAAAGATTCAATGATATCATTAACTTGAATGTCGTTGTAATTTTTTACTTGCATCCCGCAATCATATCCTTTTGAAACATCTTTGACATCATCTTTAAAACGTTTTAAAGAAGCAAGTTCACCAGTATAAATAACGACACCATCTCTAATCAAACGAATACCTGAATTCCTATAGATCTTTCCGTTGGTAACCATACACCCTGCAATAGTGCCAATTTTTGAAACTTTAAAAATCTCTCTAATTTCAGCGGTACCTGTGATTTCTTCTTTAAGCTCTGGAGATAGCATACCTTCCATCGCATCTTTAAGATCATTGATAGCGTCATAAATAATAGAATACGTTCTGATATCTATTTCTTCCTTATCAGCAATTTGTCTTGCATTACCCATTGGACGGACATTAAATCCAATTATAATAGCATCAGAAGCCGTAGCTAATAACACATCACTTTCGGTAATTGCCCCAACGCCTTTATGAATAATGTTAACCTGAATTTCTTCAGTTGAGAGTTTTTGGAACGAATCAGTTAAGGCTTCCACAGAACCATCAACATCTCCTTTAAGTATAATATTCAATTCTTGGAAATCTCCCAATGCAATACGTCTACCTATTTCATCCAATGTAATATGCCGCTGAGTTCGCACCGATTGTTCACGTTGTAATTGTGTACGTTTTGCAGCAATTTGTTTTGCCTCACGTTCATCTTCAAACACACTAAACTTATCTCCGGCTTGTGGTGCACCATCAAGTCCCAAAATTGAAACAGGTGTTGACGGTCCAGCAACTTTTACAGTATTTCCACGCTCGTCTTGCATGGCTCTAACTTTACCACTATGTTTACCTGCTAGCACATAGTCTCCTACTCTAAGTGTTCCTGCCTGAACTAGAATAGTAGAGACATACCCTCTTCCTTTGTCCAAAAATGCTTCAACAACAGTTCCATTTGCAGGTTTATTTGGGTTGGCCTTTAATTCCAATAATTCAGCTTCCAATAAAACTTTTTCCAATAATTCTTTAACTCCTTGTCCTGTTTTAGCTGAAATATCTTGAGATTGAATTTTCCCTCCCCAATCTTCTACCAATAAATTCATATTAGCTAATCCTTCTTTTACTTTTTCAGGATTGGCATTAGGTTTATCAATTTTATTAATCGCAAAAATAATTGGAACATTGGCTGCTTGCGCATGCGAAATAGCCTCTTTAGTTTGAGGCATGATTGCATCGTCTGCAGCAATAACAATAATTGCTAAATCGGTAATTTGAGCTCCTCTGGCACGCATTGCTGTAAAAGCTTCGTGACCAGGTGTATCTAAAAATGCGATTTTTTGCCCTCCTTCCAAAATCACACCATAAGCTCCAATATGTTGTGTGATGCCTCCAGATTCTCCTGCAATGACATTTTCTTGACGTATATAATCCAACAACGATGTTTTACCGTGATCGACATGCCCCATTACTGTAACTATTGGTGCACGAGGTTCCAAATCTTGGGGTTTATCTTCATTTATGGCCAAGTGCTCTTCGATGTCGGCTGTAACAAATTCTACTTCATAACCAAATTCATCTGCAACAACAGAAAGTGTTTCAGCATCCAAACGTTGGTTCATGGTTACCATCATTCCTAATGACATACATGCTGAAATGATTTCGGTAACAGAAACATTCATCATCGTTGCAACTTCACTTGCGGTTACAAATTCGGTTACTTTAAGTATTTTACTTTCGGCTTGTTGTTGTTCAAAATCTTTTTCACTTTGCTCCCTGTGCGAATCTCTTTTCTCTCTACGATATTTTGCACCTTTACCTTTATGAGCCTTACCTTGAAGTTTTTCTAAAGTTTCCCTAATTTGTTTTTGAACTTCTGCTTCACTTGGTTCTTCTCTAACGGTACTTGTTCTTTTACCATCTTGAGGTTTCCCTTTGAAACCTGTTTTCTGTTGACCTCCAGGCCTATTATTTGAAAATTGTGGTTTTTCTGCTCCTGTATCAGTCTTACTTATACGTCGTCTTTTCTTTTTATGAGCATCGGTTTTTTTATCGCCAGGTTTAATTGGCTCTGGTTTTTTCTCTTCTTTCTTCTTTTTTGGCTTATTGAATTGAGATAGGTCTATTTTGTCTCCTGCAATTCTTGGACCCGTTAATTTTTGATATTTTGTTACCAGTGTTTCGTCTTCAGGCTGTTTTTCAATTTCAGGTTCAATAGGCTTTTTAGGTTCCTTTTCAACTGTCTTTTGAACTTCCGGTTTAGGAACTTCTGGTATTATTACTTCTCTTGGTTCCTCTTTTTTAGACTCTTCTTCTTTAAGCTCTACTTTTAGAGGTTCTTCTTTTTTAGGTTCTTCTTTTTTAGGTTCTGGCTTAACTGGTTGTAAATCGATTTTACCTATTTGCTTTGGCCCTGCTAACTCAGTTCTAGCTTTTATTACACGCTTGCTTTCTTCTTCTTTTTTGGCCTTTTCTTCCAATTCACGCTCTCGCTGTTCACGTAGTTCTTCTTTCTCCTTATGTTTTGCCTCACTAACTTCAAGAGATGCCATTTTTTTATCTGCATCTGTTTGAAATTCGTCATGAAGGATATTGTAAACCTCTTCTGATATTTTGGTATTAGGATTTTTTTCTATTTCTATAGATTTTGATTCTAAAAAATCAACTGCGCGATCAATAGAAATATTGAGTTCCCGTAATACCTTATTTAATCTAATTTGAGCCATAAATTGCTTGTAATATAACTAATATGTGTTACTCTTCAAATTCTTCTCTAAGAATTCTGATCACATCTAAAATTGTTTCTTCTTCTAAATCGGTACGTTTTACCAAGTCTTGAACGTCTTGCTCCAATATGCTCTTGGCAGTATCTAACCCAGCTTTACTGAATTCGTCAATAATCCAAGATTCGATTTCATCAGAGAATTCTCTTAACTCTACATCTTCTTCTGCACCTTCTCTAAACACATCTATTTCATAACCGGTTAATTGGCCAGCCAATCGAATGTTATGTCCGCCTCTACCAATAGCTTTACTTACCTCTTCAGGTTTTAACAAGACTTCAGCGCGTTTTGTTTCTTCATTGATCTTTACTGAAGTCACTCGTGCCGGGCTTAATGCTCTTGTGATAAATAACTGAAGGTTGTTTGTGTAGTTGATAACGTCTATATTTTCGTTTCCTAATTCACGTACGATCCCATGTATTCTCGATCCTTTCATCCCAACGCAAGCGCCAACTGGGTCTATTCTATCATCATAAGAATCTACTGCTACTTTAGCTTTTTCACCTGGAATTCTTACTACGTTTTTAATGGTGATCAATCCGTCAAATACTTCAGGAATTTCTTGTTCAAACAACTTTTCTAAAAATACAGGAGATGTCCTTGACATAATTATTGCAGGCTTATTTCCTTTAAGCTCAACACTTTCAATTATTCCTCTTACATTTTCACCTTTTCTAAAAAAATCGGAAGGTATTTGTTTTTCTTTTGGCAAAATGATTTCATTGCCTTCATCGTCCAACAATATAATTGCTCTGTGACGGATGTGGTGTACCTCGGCAGTATAGATTTCACCTTCCAAATCCTTAAATTGTTTATAAATATTGGTATTATCGTGTTCGTGTATTTTAGAAATCAAATTTTGACGTAACGCTAAAATAGATCGACGACCAAGATCGATTAACTTAACCTCTTCGGCAACATCTTCTCCAACTTCAAAATCTGGTTCAATTTTTTGAGCTTCACTCAATGCAATTTCCTGATTAGGGTCTTCAATCTCATCATCGGCCACCACAACTCTGTTTCTCCATATTTCCAAATCACCTTTGTCTGGGTTAATGATAATATCAAAATTGTCGTCGTCACCATACTTCTTTTTTAATGCATTTCTTAGTACATCTTCCAAAATCGCCATTAATGTGACACGATCTATAAGTTTATCGTCTTTGAATTCTGAAAAAGAATCGATTAACGCTATATTTTCCATAATCTGATATGAATTAAAATTTTATTACCACTTGAGCTTCCAAAATAGAAGCAAAATCTATTTTCACTTGTTTTGTTACTGTTACTTTCCCTTTACCAATTGGCTTCAGTTCTTTAGTTTTCCATTCTAAAAAAACACCCTCGTCATCACAATTGGTTAGCTTTCCTTCAAAAACTTGGCTGTCTTTAGTCTTAACTGCCAAAAGTCTTCCAATATTTTTTTTGTATTGCCTTTTATTTACCATTGGTGAAGTAGCTCCTGCAGATGCCACTTCTAACGAAAAATCCTGTTCTTCCCTGTCTAGGTTATGCTCTATGGCACGGCTTATAAACATACAATCTTCTACAAGAACGCCATTGTCACCATCTATAACTACCTTAATCTCATTGCTTTCGGATACTTTAAGATCCAATACAAACAAATCTTGCCGTTCTTCGAGAGCCTTGTTTAATAAGTCGTTTACTTTATCCTTGAACATTTTAGTATAAAAAGAGGGGACTTTTTTGTCCCCTCGTATTTTCTTTTTTCAAACAACGCTGCAAATATACAACATTTAAATTTATTTTCACAAGAAGAATAAAGTCGAATTTTATTGTTAAATTTAAACAGCTATAATTAAAAACAAATTATGAAAAAGATTCTAGTACCAACAGACTTTTCTAAAGAAGCAGAATATGCTTTAAAAGTTGCAGCACAATTTGCCAAAACCTATGGAAGCGAAATTTATTTAGTTCATCTTTTAGAACTTCCAATACATGGTGTAGATGCATTAAGCTCATATAATGAATTGCCAGAAACCATGTTCTTCATGAAAATGGCAAATCAGAAACTTGAAACTTTAATGGCTAACGACTATTTAGAAGGTTTAAAAATCCACGTTACCATAAAACCCGACTATGCCTATAGTGGTATTATAGAAAAATCCAAGGAATATAATATCGATATAATTATAATGGGATCTCATGGCGCTTCAGGTGTAAAAGAAATATTTATGGGTTCAATAGCTGAAAAAGTGGTGAGGTTTTCAGATATTCCTGTAATGGTCATTAAAAAAGACCATGACGATTTTAAAGTTAAAGATTTTGTTTTTGCTTCAAATTTTAAAAATGAAAGTAAGGACACCTATAAACAAGCTATCAAAATCGCTCAATTATTCGAAGCTAAGATCCATTTACTTATGGTTAATACTCCAAGTAATTTTATGACTACTTTAAATGCTGAGAAAAGAATATTTGAGTTTGTCAAGGAAATTCCTTTTGAAAATTATACTGTTTCAATATATAATGACGAAAGTATCGAAATGGGAATATTAAATTTTTCAAGAGATATCGATGCAGACCTTATAGGCATTAGCACACATGGTCGACAAGGTCTTTTACATTTCATTAATGGAAGTATAGGAGAAGATTTAGTAAACCATGCCAAAAGACCAGTGATAGCTTTTAAAATTTAATCCAAAAAAAAGTCCTTTTCAAAATAACGAAAAGGACTTTAATTTTTGTTGGCCTACTAGGGCTCGAACCTAGACTCTTCTGGACCAAAACCAGACGTGTTGCCAGTTACACCATAGGCCAATCTCAAATGAGGATGCAAATTTAGAACAAAGTTTTATTTGCACAAATAAATTACTTAAAAATAATCTAAAAACCTTAACGTTGACTTAAAAAGACAAAGGGTTAAAATTTTTATTATTAAATTCGCTCACAATTTTACCTAGCATATATTATGACACATTTCAATTTTAAGAAATGGAACACCATAACTGGATGGTTTGTTTTTCTTATAGCCCTAATCGCTTATGCCCTCACTATTGAACCAACCGTGAGTTTTTGGGATGCCGGAGAATATATTTTAACATCTTCGAAATTACAAGTAGGGCACCCACCAGGAGCGCCTTTGTTTCAAATGCTGGGAGCGTTTTTCTCTTTGTTTGCATTAGAATCTTCCCAAATTGGAATGATGATGAACATGATGAGTGCCGTATCAAGTGCGTTCACAATTTTATTCATGTTTTGGACCATTACCATTTTATTGAAAAAACTTGTAGGCAATTCAAAAGAGCTTTCAAAAAATAAAGCTTTGGCGATTTTAGGAAGTGGTGCCGTTGGTGGTTTGGCATTTACTTTTACCGATTCATTTTGGTTCAACGCTGTTGAAACCGAAGTTTATGCCATGGCTACATTTATTATGGCCATTATGTTCTGGCTTGGATTACGTTGGGAACAAGACATGAATACTTCAAGAGGAAATAAATGGCTGATATTGATCTCCTTTATTGTTGGGCTTTCTTTCGGAGTTCATTTTATGGGTTTATTGACTATCCCTTCATTAGGGTTAATTTATTATTTCAAAAACCATAAAACAATAACAGTAAAAAACTTTATCGTAGCCAATGTAGTTTCGGTAGGTATTTTATTGTTTATTTTTAAGTTATTGGCTCCTAATATTCTTCGATTTTTTAGTGCTTCGGAAATATTTTTTGTCAATTCCATAGGGCTTCCATTTAATTCAGGGTCTATAATTGCCGCACTTATACTTATAGCGGCAATCTATTTTGGTTTAAAATATACGATACAAAAACAGTACAAGCATCTCAATACTGCAATACTATGTTTAACTTTTATCATGATTGGGTTTTCAACTTGGTTAATGCTGCCCATTCGCGCCAATGCAAATGTGATCATTAATGAAAATAATCCTTCAAGTGCCAGAGAGCTTTTAGCATACTATAATTTAGAACAATATCCCGAAACCCATTTGTTTTATGGGCCACAGTTTACAGAAATTTATTCAGGTGCAGATGAGAATCAGCCTTTTGTAGATGACAAACCCAAATATGAAAAAGATTATGAAACCGGCACATATATCATTGTAAACGATTGGAAAAATTCCAAACAAAACTACAATCATAAACATGCGTCTATTTTGCCTAGAATGTGGAGTACCGAGCATGCTGAAAATTATATGATGTTTACTGGATTGATCGATTTTAAGATCAAACCAGAATATCAAATGGAAAACTCACTTCGATCTCTGGTAAATGATTTTAAAGCAAAAGTAGCTAGAGGAGAGGTTGATTACGAAGATTATAATATATTTTTAAAAACTTATGGCCAATCCTATTTAGATGTAGAAAAACCTGCTTTTATGGATAACGTGATGTATATGTTTCAATACCAACTTGGGTATATGTACTGGCGTTATTTTATGTGGAATTTTGTAGGCAGACAAGATGATGTTCAAGGTAAATTTGATGACTTACACGGCAACTGGATAAGTGGGATAAACCCCATAGATGCTTGGCATTTAAATATGACACAGGAAAATTTACCTAGTGATGTTAAAAACAACAAAGCAAGAAACACGTATTACTTTTTACCTTTAATTTTAGGATTGGTTGGCTTTTTATTTTTATACAGAAAAGACCCCAAACGATTTTGGACCTTACTGGTATTTTTCCTTTTTACAGGGGTTGCTATTCAAATATATACCAATGTTAGGCCTTTTGAACCTAGAGAACGTGATTATTCGGTAGTAGGTTCATTTTATGTGTTTGCCATTTTTATTGGTTTTGGAGTATTCGCAATATATGATCGTCTAAAAGCTTTATCAAAATCAAAATTACTTCCAATTGGTATTTCATTGGTTTGTCTAGCTTTAGTTCCTGGTATATTAGCTGCCAACAATTGGGATGATCATGACCGTTCTGGTAAGAGAACCGCAAATTCTATGGCAAGAGCATACCTCGAATCTTGTGCCCCTAATGCCATATTGTTTACCATTGGTGACAATGATAGTTTCCCATTGTGGTATTTGCAAGAAATTGAAGGCGTTAGAACAGATGTTAGAGTAGTCAACACTAGTCTTTTTCAAACCGATTGGTATATCGATCAAATGAAGCGCAAAGCTTATGAAAGTGATCCAATTCCTTCTCAATTAACACATGATCAATATAAATTTGGAACTCGTGATTATTTAATGTTGAGAGAGATTACCAGGGACACAATGGACATTAAAGACTTGATGAAGTTTGTAAGTAATGACGACCCAAGATATAAGCTTAAATTTTTGCTGGAAAGAGAAAATGAAGATACTAGCTATTATCCTAATTATCTTTTAAATTCAAATTATATCCCAACAAAAAATATACGTATTCCGGTAGATTCGGCTACTGTGATTAAAAATGGGATAGTGAAAGAAAAAGATGCTGATAAAATTGAACCTTATTTATATATAACTATAGGAAATGCGGTTTATAAAAATCGTCTTTTGATGCTGGACATTATTGCCAACAACAATTGGGAACGTCCAATCTATTTTTCTGGTGGAGCATTTGGGGATGACGACTACATTTGGATGAAAGATTATTTACAATTAGATGGTTTATGTTACAAATTAGTGCCCATAAAAACACCAGTCGACAAATCCAATCCTTTTGAAATGGGACGAATTGATAGCGATTTGATGTATGATAAAGTTATGGCCTGGTATTGGGGAAATAGTGGAGAAAACATTTACTATGATACCGAAACCCGCAAAAACGGAATTACTTACAGAGGAAATATGGCGCGTTTGATTGAGCAATTAATCAATGAAGACAAATTTGATAAAGCTGAAAAAGTTGCAGATCTCGCAATGGAAAAAATGCCAGTCGATGATTTTGGATATTATACGTTGCTGGAGCCTTTTATAAGCTCTTATTATGAAATTGGTGCTTTAGAAAAAGGAAGGAAATTATATAAAGACGTGTCTAAAAAATATCAGGAGAACCTGACCTATTTCAGTGGGCTAACTAGAGAAAATCAAGAAAAATACATAAGTGAAATCGTAACTGATATTCAACGTTACAGAGGTTTGGTGGACATTTTGGTCATTTATAATGATAAGGATTTTGCGTTTGAAGAAACTAAAAAATTCAATGATTATCTCAAACTTTTTAGCCATTTTACAGGCGAAGATGAGGCTGAAGAAACCTATCCTTTAGATGATAAAGATATCCCTATCGATTCTATAGACAGTATCATAAAGGCCGAAGAATAGCAAGTGAAGATAACGCCAACAAAAACACCTTTTATTGTAAAAAAATTATTCCCTGATTACGTTTGGGAAATTTCTACTAAAAAAAAGGAGTTATATCTTACTTTCGACGATGGCCCAACACCTGATATCACACATTGGGTTTTGGACACTTTAAAACCATTTAATGCAAAAGCTACATTTTTTTGTATTGGTGATAATGTAAACAAACATCCTGAAATATTCGGTCAAATAATAAAAAACGGGCACTCGATTGGTAATCACACCCATAATCATATTAAGGGCTGGAATACAGAAACAGAACAGTATTTAGAAAATGTCCTTGAAGCCGAAAAAACTATCAATGAGCAATTGACAAATTTCAAATCCCAAATCCCAAATCCCATTGGTCATAGGTCTTCAGTAGACAATATATTCCGTCCGCCCTATGGACAAATCAAGCCCAAACAAGGAAAACAACTGATGGCTTTGGGATATAAAATTGTAATGTGGGATGTGCTCTCTTTTGATTGGGACAAAACAGTATCAAATCAGGAATGTCTTAATCATGTGATTTCAAAAAGTAAGAATGGAAGTATTGTTGTTTTTCACGACAGTATAAAAGCTTCTAATAATATGAAGTTTACACTGCCCAAGGTATTGGAACATTTTGCTGAAAAAGGATTTTCTTTTAAGGCAATATCCTCTATAGAAACTCTTGAATAATGCCAATGAGTGTATTGGCATCTTGTTCTCCGCTATGTCGCCATTTCATTTCACCACCTTTGTAGATAATCAATGTAGGCAATCCTTTTACTCTTAAAGCTTCAGCCAACTCCTTGTTCTTGTCAACATCAATTTTTATCACTTTAGCTTTATCTCCTAGAGCAGCTGCAACATCCCTTAATACAGGATGCATTGCGGTAGATTGTTCGTTCCATTCCGTAAAAAAATCCAACAGGACCGGAATTTCAACATCTATTAATTCCCCAAATTTTGACATACTTTAAAGTTTTTAGTCAAATACTAGTATACAAATATAAGATTTCCTTACAATTATGCAGTATTTGGTCCTTTTTTTAGAGTGATTACTGTAATTTCAGGCCAAATTCCAACTCGACCAGGAAACGCATGATAGCCAAATCCTCTGTTCACGTTGATATATCTACCAAATTCATTGTACAATCCTGCCCATTGTTTATAGACATATTGTGAAGGGCTCCATTTAAAAAACCCGGGGATTTCTATACCCATCTGTAAACCATGGGTATGCCCGCTTAAGGTCAAATGATAATTAAAATCATCCTGCTTTACTTTATATTCCCAATGTGAAGGGTCATGCGACATCAAAATTTTAAAATCCTCTTTACGTATGCCCTTTGATGCCAGTTCTAAATCACCAGATTGATTAAATCCTTTTCCCCAGTTTTCAATGCCAATAAGTGCCATTTTTTGGCCATCCTTTTCAATATATCGGTGTTCATTCAACAATAACTCAAATCCAAGTTCAGGGTGTAAATTTTTAATATCCTGAAAATTCTTTGCCTTAGCTTCTTCTGTTTCCCATTGCACATAATCTCCGTAATCATGATTTCCCAAAATTGAAAACTTTCCAAGTGGTGCGTCTAAAGTTTTGAACATGTCAATCCAAGGAAGCATTTCGTCAGACTTGTTATTGACCATATCACCAGTAAACAAAATTAGATCCGATTTTTGTTCATTGATCAAATCGACACCATATTGTATTTTATCTTTATTGGTAAAACTTCCAGAATGAATATCAGAAATTTGTGTAATGGTCATCCCATCAAAAGCTTCGGGCAGATCATCAAATGAAAGTTCATATTTCAAAACTTTATAGTTATATCGACCTTGAATAATCCCATATAAAAACCCTGCAAATGGTATAGCTGCCAAGCCTAATGCTATGTTCGATATAAAAGCCCGTCTACCTGGAAACGCCATGGTTTCAGACGGCGACATCACCGAAATCAATTTTTGAAAGACCCTAAAAATATCTTCCCCAAACATTACAATGAGCAGAACCGCTTTTGGAATTAAAAACATCAATAAAAATCCAGAAGCGTATTGAAAGCCTAGTGTTTGTCCCAAACTTCTTGGTGTCATGAAAATGGTATAGAAAAAATTAATGTAAACAGCTAAAGCTATAATAATCCAAGCCCATTTAATACCCCTGCTTTTTGTAATGGTTTTAAGTGCCTGAAAGGCATAAAACTCCACAAACAAAATGATTGCTGAAATAATTAAAATATTGGCAATAATTCGGGACATTTCCTATTTTTATCAAAGATAATTGAATTTAAAATCCCATTGTAATTTTGAATTTATATTTAACGATATGTTAAGATTTCCTATCTTTCAAGGTATTATGATCATAAAATATGAAACGAAGAAACTTCATTAAAAATGCCTCTTTAACCGGAATGGGATTAGCAGTTGGAACCTCATTGACCAACTGTGGAAATTCGACAGAAGGAAAACCAATTTCTGAAACACAACCTGAAGCCTCTTTGCCTCTTGTAATCGCAACTTGGGNTGTCAAAAACGCTACGGCAAAAGCATGGGAAATCCTTCAAAATGGNGGAACTGCTTTGGATGCTGTGGAGCAAGGCTGCAAAGTTGAGGAAGCTGATGCAACAGGACAGTCGGTTGGTAAAGGTGGTTTGCCAGACCGAGATGGGCATGTCACATTAGATGCTTGCATAATGGATCAACATGGCAATTGTGGCTCAGTTGTGTATCTTGAAAATATTGTTCATGCGGTTTCAGTTGCCAGAAAAGTTATGGAGGACACACCCCATGTGATGCTTGCCGGTGAAGGCGCCAAAAAATTTGCCATTTCACAAGGTTTTGAAGTTGAAGATTTACTTACTGAAGCTTCCAAAAAGGCCTGGGAAGACTGGAAGATAAAAAGCGAATATAAGCCCATCATTAATATTGAAAACCATGATACCATCGGGATGTTGGCCATCGACAAAAATGGTGATATTTCAGGAGCTTGNACCACAAGCGGATTGGCTTTCAAAATGGCTGGCCGTATTGGTGACAGCCCGATTATAGGTTCAGGATTGTTTGTTGACAACGAAATTGGCGCTTGTGTAGCTACCGGTTTAGGCGAAGAAGTTGTAAAAACCGTGGGCAGTTTTTTGGTTGTTGAACTCATGCGACAAGGAAAATCACCTCAAGAAGCCTGTGAAGAAGCTATTGGCAGAATAGTGAATAAACCCAATAGCAACTTTAAAGATTTTCAGGTGGGGTATATTGCTGTAAATAAACAAGGCTTTACAGGTTCATACTCCATACATCAATATTTCAGTATGACCAAATATCAAGACGGCGTAAATGAACAAATTCAATCTGATTATTTTAACAAGGCTTAAAACCATTTAATGGTCAAGTCAACAATCTTTTGCTTAAAATTATTATAAGGCGGATACAATAAATCTACAGCTCCAAAGGTATGTTGCTTTAAAACTGATCGTTGATTGGAAAATTCCTGAAAACCAAAAAAACCATGCGATTTGCCTATCCCACTATTATTACTTCCCCCAAAAGGCAGGTTGGGATTCAAAAATTGTAATTGGTTATGGTTAATTGCCGTGCTTCCGGCTCTTGTATTGTTCAATATAAATTCGATCGTTTTTCTGTTTTTACTGAATATATAAAGCGCCAAAGGTTTTTCTTTTGCATTAATGTAACGTATCGCTTCTTCAATGGTTTTATAGGTCACAATTGGAAGAATAGGACCAAAAATCTCTTCTTGTAAAAGTGAAGCATCTTCCGGAAGGTTTGAAATAAGCGTAGGTTCTATAAAATTATCACTTTCGTTATAGGAACCACCAGCTTCAATGGTTGCATGTTTTGAAATGGCATCATCAAGATGCGCTTTTACTCTTTCAAAATGTCTTTTATTTACAATTCTACATAAAGATGTAGATGCTTCTGGATGTTCGGTGTAGAATAATTTTAAGTGCTTTGAAAATAAAGTCACGAATTCGTCTTTAATGGAATCTTTAATCAGTACATAATCGGAAGCGATACAGGTTTGGCCTGCGTTAAGAAATTTTCCGAAAATGATTTTTTTCACTGTACGCTCTAAATTTACAGTATCATCTATTATTACAGGGCTTTTCCCGCCCAGTTCAAGGGTCACTGATGCCAAATGTTCCGAAGCAGCTTTCATAACTAACTTTCCAATTGCAGGTGAACCTGTAAAAAAGATATGGTTAAATGGGAGTTTTAAAAGCTCTTGTGCCGTATTAGCATCGCCTTCAATCAATATGACCTCATTTTCTTTAAACACCTCTTTTACTAAATCAGACATCACTTTAGAAGTGTTTGGCGTCATTTCTGAAGGTTTTAACATAACTGTATTTCCAGCTGCAATTGCCGATACCAATGGTCCAAATGTGAGGTTAATAGGATAATTCCAAGGTGAAATGATCAAACATACCCCTTTTGGTTCATATCTTATCCAAGATGAGCTCCCCAATAAAGCTATAGGTGTATCCACTCTTTGTTTTTTCATCCAGGATCTTAAATTCCTTTTAACATAATTAATTTCATCGATAACAGGATAAATCTCTGCAAAATCGGTTTCCAAAAAAGGCTTTTTAAAATCGGAGTATAAAGCCTCCCTTATCCTTTGTTTATAGCTAAATTCAAGGACATTCTTTAATGAATTGAGTTTTTTAACACGCTCTTTATAAGTTGTATTTCCAATATTGAATTGGTTTGCTTTTAAGTTATTAAACACCTCTAAATAGGTATTGCTTATTGTGTCTCCCATATATAATGTGTCTAGTTCGTATTCAAAATATCAAAATTGTGCATTTCATCGATGTTTTTTGTGTCGCGTTTCAGATTATCCATTTATCGATGTTTTTCAACTAATTTATTAAAATATCCTA
>BS_KBA_SWE02_21mDRAFT_10000441_pt1 | contig 15486 bp, 14 predicted proteins | sample BalSeasSWE02_21m_FD_9196 | JGI IMG/M metagenome (IMG submission 9196)
GGTACAGCTACAGTAACGGTTACATTAACAGGTAATGTACAAGGAGGATTTGATGTGGATTATGATACTGTAGATGCTACTGCCATTAATTCTGAAGATTACACAGCTTCTTCGGGCAATTTAACATTTGAAGGTTTTAATGGAGAAACACAAACCATTACCATACCAATAATATATAGTAATTTAATAGAAGCTACTGAGAACTTTACAGTAAACTTAAGTAATTTAAGCACAAACCTGATTAACATAAATGATGATCAGGGAGCAATAATTATTATAGATCATGATGTTTTAGTACAAAATGATTCAGTTACTATAATTGATGGAGTTGCAGTCAATATTGATATACTATCCAATGACTCTTTTGGGCCAGATGATACTATTGAAAATATTGTACTTACAGGTATTTCTTTTGGTACGTTAACACTAAATTCAAATAATATTATTACACATACATCTGGTGACGAAATTTTTTATGATACAATTACATTTAATTATACGGTAACAATTATCAATACAAATGGAAGCTCTGATGAAGTTACAGGAACCGTTACATTATACTTCTTATTAACACTTGTAGTTGAAGATGATTTTGCTGAAACAGAATCAAATATTCCTATTGATATTGATATTTTGGAAAATGATTTTGATATTGATGGAACAATTGATTTAAACTCATTAATCATAATAAATGATCCAGAAAATGGGGTGGTTACCATAAACTCTGATGGAAGTGTAACCTATACACCAGATTTAGATTTTATTGGAGAAGATACATTTACCTATGAAGTCTGTGATAATAGCGGGTTATGTAACACCGCTGAAGTTACTGGTGTTTTAGGAGCTGAGTTGAGTATTCCTGAAGGATTTTCACCAAATGGAGATGGAGTTCATGATGTATTTGTTATTAAAGGTTTATCAAATTTATATCCAGACTTCGAACTTCAAATTTATAACAGATGGGGTAATGTTGTTTATGATTATAAACACAATGGTAATCCTTTAACTGAGCCTATATGGTGGGATGGCTATTCTAACGGAAGAATGACTATCAATAGCAGTAATCAAGTTCCAGCAGGTACTTATTTCTACACATTGTATTTTAATAAAGACAACGCCAAACCAAGGGCGGGATATGTATACTTAAATAAATAACGCAATGAAAAATTCGAGAAATCTTAAATACATGGTTATGAAAAGAATAACAATATTTAGTATACTTACTTTGTTGTCGATACATTCATTTTATGGTCAGCAAGATCCACAGTATACGCAATACATGTACAATATGAATGTGGTAAACCCCGCTTATGCAGGTTCACATGAAACATTAAATATAGGTTTGCTTTATCGCACACAATGGGTTGGTTTAGATGGTTCACCTGAGACCTATACATTTGCAGTTGATGCGCCAATTCGGAAAAACTTAGGAGTAGGATTGTCTCTTATTGCAGATAAGATAGGTCCGGTGAAGGAACAAAATTTATATGTTGATGTTTCTTATACCATAGCAACCTCCGATTATGGAAAACTCGCATTTGGTGTTAAAGCTGGTTTTACCTTTTTTGACGCACTTCTAAGCAACTTAGATTTGGGAGATGATATTCCAGATGATTTATTTGAAGATGATATAAATGATACTTATCCAAATTTTGGTGCAGGAGTCTATTATTACACAACTAAATTTTACGTGGGATTGTCAATGCCAAATATGCTCAATCAATTACATGTTGAAAAAACAGGTGGTGTAATTACTTCAGCTGCTGAAAAAATGCATTATTTTTTAACTGCTGGGTACGTCTTTGATTTGAATAAAGATTTAAAATTAAAACCAGCTGTATTTTTAAAAGGAGCACAAGGAGTACCTCTTTCAATTGATGTTTCTGTAAATACATTGATTTATGATAAATTGGAGTTTGGTGTGTCTTGGAGAGTTGATGATTCTGTAAGTGCTTTAGCCAATTTTAGAGTGTCTCGTTCAATGAGAATAGGATATGCTTACGACTATACACTTACAAATTTGGGGGATTTTAATTCAGGTTCACATGAAATTTTAGTGTTATTTAATATTAGTAACTCCAGAGCAGGGGTATCACCTAGATTCTTCTAATACAGAAAACTTTGAAAAGATGAAAAAAATTACCATAATATTGTTATTGTTCTGTATTTATACAGGCAAAGCGCAGGATAAAGAACCGCCTTATACTATTAATAATATAGCAGCAAATAGTGTGTTGTCTAATTTTGGAACTACGTTCTATGGTGATGATATGCTTGTGTTTTCAGCTCCTGCCAAGCGAAATTATATTATTAATAATGTGTGGAAAGGAAACGGTCAGCCATTTTTAGACTTGTATGTAGGAACTATAGGCGATAATGGAGAATTAAACGATGTGCAAAAATTTTCAAACATAGTAAATACTAAGTTTCACGAAGCAGACGTAACTTTCACAAGAGATAAAAAAACGGTTTACTTTACTCGAAGTAATTATTTTGAACGAAAATATAAGAAGGATTCCTTGGGGATTAATAGACTAAAAATATTTAAAGCCACACAAGATACTACAGGTGAATGGTCAATAATTTCAAATTTACCATTTAATAATGATAATTATTCTGTTGGACACCCAACCATAAGTGAAGATCAAAAAATATTGTATTTTGTTTCTGACATGCCAGGATCATTAGGTAAAACAGATATCTTTAAAGTTGCTATAAATGATGATGGAACATATGGTAACCCTGAAAACTTAGGACCTGAAATTAATACTCCCGAAAAAGAAATGTTTCCGTTCATTTCAGGTAATGATGAATTATATTTTTCATCCGATGGGCGTGGAGGATTTGGGAGGTTAGATGTATATATGAGTAAATTAAATGGAAATGCTGTAGTTGAAACTATTCATTTAGGAGAACCTGTAAATAGTGAATATGATGATTTAGGATTTATCATTAACAATGAAACTAGAGAGGGTTATTTTACTTCCAATAGATATGGTGGGAAAGGTGACGATGATGTTTATTTTTTCAAAGAAAACATTCCAATTGTTTGTAATCAAGTTGTATTAGGAATTGTAAAAGATAAAGAAACAGGATTGAAATTACCTGAAACTTTAATAACGGTATTTAAAAACAATGTGAAAATTGATAGTTTAACAACTACTGTTGGCAGTGAAGCAACTTTTGAGTTTCCTTTAGATTGTGAATCAACATATAGATTTGAAGGAAGTAAAGAAAATTATTTAAAAGGTTCCATTTCGCTTAATACAACGGATGAAAATGAGAAAATTCATGAAATAGTTTTGAATTTAGAGCTTGATGAAGAATTTAGGGTAGTTGGAGATAAAGTTTTATTAAAAATTAATACGATTTACTTTGATTATGATAAATCAGATATTAGAATCGATGCTGCAATTGAGTTAGATAAAGCTATAAAAATTATGAAAAAATATCCTGAATTAATTGTAGAATTCGGTGCTCATTGTGATTCAAGAGGACCAGATAGTTACAACGATAAACTTTCAACTAGAAGAGCAAATTCAACAGTTAATTATATCACAAGTAATGGTATACCATCAGAAAGAATAACTGGAAAAGGTTATGGAGAAAGAATGTTAACAAACAAATGTTCGAATAACGTTAAATGTACAGAAGATGAGCATCAATTGAATAGAAGAACTGAGTTTGTAATTATGAATCCAGAAATTTTAAAATCTCTGTATAAATAAAATTAAATTATTCTTTTGGCAGCCGTAAATATGAACTTATAGATTTACTACCGTTGTGGGGACGAAAATTTTCTCGTAAGTTTATACGGCTGCTTTCATTTGAATTATAAAAATAGTGAGTTAAGAAACTATTTAAGAATTTGATTTTCTAATAAAATATATCAAATAGATAAACCTTATTGCTAAAGCTATTATTAATGGAATAATAGCCATATTGAAGATTTGAATTTTTAAAGCCCACAATAAAATCATACAGAATAACAACATCAATAACATTCCGTTATAAATTGAAATCCATTTTTGTAAATTGGATTTTAACATAAAAAAAGCAACTACAATGTTTGGCGCAAAAGCCCACAAAAAATTATAATTTTTATAAGTGGCTGTGTGTGAAGAAGCAAACCAAAGTAATAATACTACAATTCCAATAATACCTGTAAAAAAGTAAATTGTAAAATCAATTGTTTTATTTCTTTTAGATTTTTGATGATTTTTATAAGTTATAAATATAATTAGTAAACTTATTACTAAAATCACATTCAACGGACTTAAAAATTCAGTTGGTTTTTCAATAGGAATTTCTTCTAAAATAGTCATTTCCTCATTTACCAAAGGTTCAATACTGCTGTTTTTTTGAATTGTAGCGTTAGTAAAAGCTTCAAAAATATAGTCTGGTAAAAATTTATAATCGTTTTTTGAAGCTTTATCATCTATAACAGAACCTAAAGCCAAATCAATTCCAAATTTCCCCCATTTAAAATCTTTCGTATAATCAGCTATTAAATCTCTGTGTGATTTATTACTAGTAATATGATTGTTTAAAAAAACAACTTTATTCTTTAAAACAGTCTTAACAACTTCTTCAATTTTTGTGGAACAATTGTCATAAAAAAAATCGTACTGATAATCTCTGTTTTCTGGTTTTGCATTGTTTTCTAAAAAGTTGAACATTTGTTGAACTTCTTCATTTGATAAATTTAATACCTGTGTTTTTACCCAGCGGTTTTCATATTGGTATGAGCGTAAAAATCTACTAAAATCTGAAGTTGATAGTAGATATATTAACTTCCCTTTTGCGAAATTTAAATAAAAATTAGGTGCATTAAAATCAAAAGTACCATAATTGTAAATTTTATCAAGACCTAAATTTGGGTCAGAAACTCTAAAAGCACTGTGACCAAAGGCTGAATATAGTTCATTTCCAGGGCCGCAGGTAATAACGCTTACAGTTGCATTTGTTGACAATTGTTGTTGCGATTTTACTTGAAAGAAACTAAAAAGTAAAATTACAATAAGACTGAAGGTTTTTATTTTATCTAAATTCATCAAAATCTAATTTAATTGAAAATACATTTGAGTATAAAGCATTCCCAATACTTGCAATGTTTGTAAGTGCATAATCTATTTGAATGCCTCTATATCGAAATCCTACTCCAAAACTTGGTTGTAAAGTAACTTCCTTACTATTGTCAAATTGTAATTCATTTTGNACATTTCCAATACCGCCACGTAAAAAAACCATCTCCATATAATCTGCCTGAAAACCAAAAGAAGGGTCTACACTTACAAAGCTGCTTGAAATAATATCGTTGGTTTGTGTAAACCTAAGGTTTAAATCAATTTCAGTTAACAAGCCGAAATCTCTAGAGAGTTCAAACTTTCTTGCAGCACCTAATTGTGCTTTTGGCAATGTTAACTCTGTGCTTTCAGGTAATTCTTGATTTTCTCCAGGAATGGCATCTGCAATATCCTGAAACTTTTCGTCATTAAAACTCCAAGTATTAAATGTTGTGGTAATATCCCTTAACATCATTCCGAATCTCCAGTTATTTCTTTCATACTGCGCTGAAGCATCTAAACCAAATCCCCAGGAAGAAGCAAAGTCACCAATAATTCTTCGAATTAACTTTACATTAAAACCAATATCTAAGCCTTCAACATGAATAAAACTGCGGGCATAAGCAAAATTTAAAGCGTAATCAGCTGCTGAAAATAAACTAATTCTATTGTAATCTATATTTCCCTCATTGTCAATTAAGTCTGTTGTATCAAGAATATCATCAACTCCAAAACGAATTAATGAAATTCCCAATGCACTTTCTCCGTCAATAGGCATTGCAAATCCAACATAATCAAAATTTGCAATTCCAGCAAAATAAGACGCATGCATAAATGAGCCTTGATAATCTGTAACAGCGGTTAAACCTGCGGGGTTCCAATAACCTGAATTAACATCACGACTGGTTGCAACAACCGATTTACCCATACCAAACGCCGCTGCATCAACGCCAATATTTAAAAATTCATTAGAATACTTCCTAACCGTTTGTGAGGTTACGATTTGAATAGAAAATAATATAAATATTAAACTTTTTTTCAAAGGATTGTTTTAAAGGGCGAATGTAAAAAAACTTTATAAGTTAACGTTTAAATTCAGGAAATAATATGTTGAATGAACTGTATGATTCTATTTTCGCTCCATAGTTGGTCATTTCCAACCATAGAAGTGTTAAAACCTACGTGTCCACCATATTTTGGAGTTTCTAAATACAATTGTTTATGATTTTCAGCTTCCAAAAAAGGAAAACAACTTTTGGATAAAAAGGAATCATCTTTTGCATTGATAACGAGCGTGGATGTTTTAATGGTTGGTATAAATTGTTTTGAACTACATTGTGTCCAATAATCTTTCGCATTTTTGAAACCAAAAAGAGGAGCTGTGACAGCATTGTCAAAATCTTCAAAGTTTTTTGAATTTAAAATAGCAGATTTATCTAAAGTACTTTCAGGGAACTTGGCTATTTTTGTTAACGATTTTTCTTTCAAGGTTTTTAAAAATCGATTCATATAAATGGCATTGTTCCAATTTGACAATGAATTTGAAGAACCTTCCAAATCACATGGAACTGAAACTGCAATAGCAACTTTAACTTCGTGAGGAATTTGATTGGTTTCACCCAAATATTTTAAAGTTATGTTTCCACCCATACTGTAACCAAGTAAAACAATGTTTTTATAGGAGTATTTAGTCAAAATATGATTTATAATTAGAGCGACGTCATCGGTTTTTCCACTGTTATAGGAATGTAAATGGTTGTTGTCTTCACCGCTACAACCTCTAAAATTAACAGCAACCGCATCCATGTTTTCAGAATTTAAATGATTAATAACTGACAGTATGTATTTTGATTTAGAACTACCTTCCAAGCCATGCATTGCAATAACCAAGGTAGCCGAATTTACAATTGAAAAATCTAAATCAATAAAATCGTTGTCTGGTGTTTCAATTCTTTCTCTTTGATAACGAACAGTTTCATTGTAAAATAATGTCTTATAAATAGTGTTAAAATGGTTGTTTTTAAAAACAAGTGAAGGTTTATATGTAGATTCTATAATTGGCATTTGATGTTTTCATTTAAAAAAATAAATATAATTAAAACTTACTAATGAATAGTTTCTTAAATTTACTTAAAATTAAAACGATGACATTTAAGAAGCACATTCCGAATTTTTTAACCCTTTTAAATTTATTTTTTGGTACAATTGCAGTGTTTTTTGCGGTAAAAGAACAATTGGTAGTTGCAGCCTTTTTTGTTTTTTTAGGAATATTTTTTGATTTTTTAGACGGGTTTGCCGCTCGAATTCTAAAGGTACAGGGCGAATTAGGAAAACAATTAGATTCTTTAGCTGATGTTGTTACAAGTGGAGTAGTACCTGGAATTGTAATGTTTCAGCTTATTTTAGCTTCAGTGAGTAATAAAAACTGGTCAATTGCCGGTCATTCAATGCAAGATTTACCCTTAGATAGTTATTTAAGCATCATATATTTAACAGCTATTATTGGTTTATTAATTACTTTGGCGGCAGCTTATAGATTGGCAAAATTTAATATTGACGAACGTCAAACAAGTTCTTTTATAGGTTTACCAACTCCTGCAGCTAGTTTGGTTGTTTTATCGTTACCATTAATTTTACAATACAGCACTAACGAAATAGCAATTAACTTAATTCAAAACACTTGGTTTTTAATTGGCTTGACCTTGTTGCTTTGTTATATGATGAATGCTGAAATACCTTTATTTTCATTAAAATTTAAAGATTATAGCTTGAAAAATAACAAAGTGAAAATTACATTTGTTTTTCTAACATTAATTTTAGTGGTGATGTTGCAATTTATAGCAATACCACTAGTTATAGTTTTATACGTTTTATTGTCAATGTTTTTTAAAGAAAAAGATTAGCTTATTTCTTAAAAATAAAATATACTGCAAGTATTAAGAAGGTGAATCCTATGAGGTGATTCAATCTGAAAGTTTCTTTTTTGAAGAAAATAACGGTGAAAATTACAAATACAATTAAAGTTATTACTTCCTATAAAACTTTTAATTGAATTAAAGTAAACGGACCACCATTTCCCTTAAACCCAATTTTATTTGCAGGAACTTGAAACCCGTATTCAAAAAGTGCAATTCCCCAGCTAATTAAAACAACCGCCACCAAACCAAGTTTGTTAAACCATTTCCATTCAGTAAATTTTAAATGACCGTACCAAGCAAAAGTCATAAAGGTATTAGACACAATTAATAATAAAATAGTTAAAACTGCTTTCATTTTGATGTTTTAAATTTTTTATTGAAGAATGTAATACGTTAAAAAATAGACTTTTGAATTTCAGAAGTGAACAATTCAAGAAACTGAATTCCTTTATAAGAATTCCCTTTTTTATTTAATTTAGGACTCCAAACCGCAATACTGTATTTTCCTGGATGAATAGCCACAATGCCTCCGCCAACACCACTTTTTCCTGGCAAGCCAACTTTAAATGAAAACTCGCCCGCTTCATCATAAAAACCACACAATTGCATAATAGCATTGATTCTTTTAGATTTACTTGGAGTCAAAATAACTTCATTCGAATATGGGCAAACACCATAATTAGCTAAAAAAAGAAAGGTTTTAGAAAGCTCTTTGCAAGTCATTTCAATTGAACAGAGGTTGAAATAAAAATCCATCACAATATCAATATCATTCTTGATATTTCCGAAGGATTTCATCAAGTTAATCAAAGCTGCATTTTTATAGCCAGTTGATTTTTCTGATTCAGCAATTCTAGCGCAATAATCTATAGTTGGAATTCCTGAAATGGCTCTAACAAATTGAATAAAATCTTCTTTTGGATTTTTTAGATGACTCACTAAAATATCACAAATTACCAAAGCACCAGCATTTATTAGTGGATTACGGGGAATGCCCAAATCACTTTCTAATTGAATGAGCGAATTAAAAGGGGTTCCAGATGGTTCAACACCAACCCGTTTCCACAAGTTTTCATCTTCAAATTTATAGGCTAAGGCTAAGGATAAAACTTTGGAAATACTTTGAATTGAAAATTTTTCTTTAGCATCTCCAAATTTGAAATTTTTGTTGTGAATTGTCGTTAAGTGAACTCCAAATTTTGTAGGGTCAACAATGCTTAATTGTTTAATGTAGTTAGCTACTTTTCCTTTGTTTTTAAAATTGTCCAATTCATTGGCAATTTTAGAAAAAACTTGATTGAAGTTCATAAAAGCTTACGAATTATTAAAATTTTCGTTTTTTTAATTCAAAGTCTTTTCCTAAATAAACACGTCTAACTGTTTCATCTTCAGCGAGTTCTTGAGGTGTGCCTTCTTTTAAAATACCACCTTCAAACATTAAATATGTTTTATCTGTAATTGCTAAAGTTTCCTGTACATTATGGTCAGTTATTAAAATACCAATATTTCTATCTTTTAAATGTGCCACAATACTTTGAATATCTTCAACAGCAATTGGGTCGACTCCCGCAAAAGGTTCGTCTAATAAAATAAACTTTGGATCAGAAGCTAAAGCACGTGCAATTTCAGTTCTTCTGCGTTCTCCCCCAGAAAGTAAATCCCCTCTATTTTTCCTTACGTGACCTAAACTAAATTCTGCAATTAATGATTCTAATTTATGTTTTTGATCGGCTTTTGATAGGTCTGTAAATTGCAATACTGACATGATATTATCTTCAACCGATAGTTTTCTAAATATGGATGCTTCTTGAGCCAAATAGCCTACACCTTCTTGAGCTCTTTTATGCATTGGATAGTCGGTAATTGATTTGTCATCTAAAAAAATCTGACCTTCATTTGGTTTTATCATTCCAACAATCATATAAAAAGAGGTTGTTTTACCAGCACCATTAGGGCCTAATAAACCTACAATTTGACCTTGTTCAACCTGCAAAGAAATACCTTTAACTACATATCTACTTCCGTATTTCTTTTTAATGTTTTCAGCTCTTAATATCATTGTTTGTTTTTGTTTAACTGTTGAATTATAATATCGTTTAATTTTGGCTTTTGGCTGTTGTTTCCAGTTCTTCCCAAAATTCATAGGCTCTTCGTAAATGTGGAATTACAATGGTACCTCCAACTAAAGTTGCAATAGACATTGTTTCCATCATTTCTTCTTTGGTAACACCTTCTTTAAAGCAGGTTTCTAAATGGTATTTTATACAATCATCGCAACGTAATACTGCCGAAGAAACCAGTCCTAATAATTCTTTGGTTTTAACATCTAAATGACCAGCTTTATATGTGTTTGTATCTAAATTAAAGATGCGTTTTATAATTTTATGGTCCTCACTTAAAATTTTATCGTTCATTTTTTGACGATACGCATTGAATTCTTCTACTTGATTAGGCATTTTCCTTTTCTTTTTTAAGTTCGCGTTTTATAACAATTTTCGAAATGAGAATACTCACTTCATATAATATTAAAATAGGAATGGCTACAATTATTTGGCTAATAATATCTGGAGGTGTAATAATAGCTGCTAAAATCAGTACTAAAACCAAGGCATGCTTTCTATATTTCTTCAAGAAATCAGGTGTCACTAAACCCATTTTTGTTAAGAAAAACATAATTATTGGCAGTTCGAAAATCAATCCTGAAGCCAAAACAGAAGAACGCACCAATGAAATGTACGAATCAAGTTTGATATTTCTTTCAACAATATCACTTACTGAGTAATTTCCTAAGAAATTTACAGAAAGAGGTGTAACTACATAATATCCAAATAAAACACCTGTAAAAAATAAAAAGGAAGAAATAATGATAAATACTTTGGCTCCTTTGCGCTCTTTTTCATACAATCCAGGACTTATAAATTTCCAAAATTCCCAAATCACAAATGGAAATGCGATAATAAAACCAGCAGTAATGGAGGTCCAAATATGCACATTGAATTGTTCGCCCATAGCCAAACTTTGAAATGTAAATGGAATATTATCAATACACAAGCCTTCAGCACCAAACATTCGGGATACTTCACAAAAAAATCTGTAGGTAATAAAATCTGGGTTTTTTGGGGCAAAAATAATTACATTAAAAATAAAATCTTTCATTAAAAAAGCAACCACAGATAATGCCATTATCACTGCAGAAGACCTTACAAGGTGCCATCTTAATACTTCAACATGGTCTAAAAACGACATTTCTTTTTCTTCAGCTGCCATCTTAAAAAAGTCCTTCTTTTAATAAATCATGTAAATGAACAACCCCAACATAAGTATTGTCATCCTCAACCAATAGCTGTGTAATATTGTTGTCTTCCATTGTTTCCAAAGCTTTAATTGCCATTTCGCTTGCCTGAATTGTTTTTGGATTTTTACTCATAATATCAGCAGCTGTTAGGTTGCTAATATCGGAATTGTCTTTTAGCATTCGTCTTAAATCACCATCAGTTACAATTCCTACAATTTTAGAATTTTCTAGGACAGCAGTAGTCCCAAGACGCTTTTTTGAAATTTCAATAATTACATCTTTAATAAGTGTTTTGGTGGTAACCTGAGGTAATTCGTTTTTACCAATTAAATCATTCACACGTAAATACAACTTTTTACCTAAAGCACCTCCGGGGTGGTATTTTGCAAAATCTTTGCTTGAAAAATCATTCAATTCTAACAAACAAACAGCCAATGCATCTCCAATTACCAATTGAGCAGTTGTGCTTGTTGTTGGTGCTAAATTATTAGGACAAACTTCTTTTTCAACATAACAATTCAGAACAAAATCGGCATTACTTCCTAAAAAAGAATTGATATTTCCTGTTAGTGCAACAATTTTATTTCCATAATTTTTAATGAATGGAACAAGTACTTTTATTTCTGGAGTATTTCCACTTTTTGAGATACACATTACAACATCATTCTTTTGAATAATTCCCAAATCCCCGTGAATTGCATCAGCAGCATGCATAAATATTGCAGGTGTGCCGGTTGAATTTAAAGTTGCTACAATTTTATCGGCAATTTTAGCACTTTTACCAATACCCGTAACAATAAGTCTACCATTACAATTGTGAATATAATTTACAGCATTTTCAAAATCTTTTGTTAAATATTGAACTAAATTAGAAATTGCGTCACTTTCTGCAATAATAGTTTGCTTTGCAGTCTCTAGAATTGTATTTTTATTTTTTTTCAAAAGTTTATATTTTTGAATTAAAAAAATGTTTTACCTTTATTAACGAACAAAAATAAATCTATTTAATTAGATAACAGTTAAACTGGTCAAAAAAATAAATATTATCTAAAAAAAGCTAGAAAATTAATTTAACTATAAACAACTTTTAAAAAAAATCTGACACATAATTTTAAATTAAATAATGAGTAGTAATAATTTTGATTTGCATGAAGCTCTAAAAAAATATTTTGGTTTTACAAAATTTAAGGGCTTACAAGAAGGTGTAATAAATAGCATAATGGACAATAATGATACTTTTGTTATTATGCCAACGGGAGGAGGAAAATCATTGTGCTACCAATTACCAGCTTTGATGAAAGAAGGAACTGCAATTGTAGTGTCTCCTTTAATTGCTTTGATGAAAAATCAGGTAGATGCCATTCGTGGTATTTCTGATGAATATGGAATTGCACATGTATTGAATTCTTCTTTGAATAAAACGGAAGTGAATTTGGTTAAAAGCGATATTGAAAGAGGCGTTACAAAATTATTATATGTAGCACCTGAATCTTTAATTAAAGAAGATTATATTGAGTTTTTACAAAAACAAAAAATATCATTTGTAGCCATTGATGAAGCGCATTGCATTTCGGAATGGGGACATGATTTTAGACCTGAGTACAGAAATTTAAGGGCTATCATTCAAAAAATAGACAATGTTCCAATTATTGGTTTAACCGCTACAGCCACAGAAAAGGTTCAAGAAGATATATTAAAAACTTTGGGCATGAATCATGCTAAAACATTTAAAGCATCATTTAACCGACCCAATTTGTTTTATGATGTCCGTTCCAAAACTGCAAANATTGATGGAGATATTATTAGATTTATTAGGCTGCACGCAAATAAATCAGGAATTATATATTGTTTAAGTCGTAAAAAAGTTGAAGAAATTGCTCAATTACTTCAGGTAAATGGTATTAAAGCCGTTCCATATCATGCAGGTTTAGATGCTAAAACCAGATCTAAACATCAAGATATGTTTTTGATGGAAGATACAGATGTTGTGGTGGCAACAATAGCTTTTGGGATGGGAATTGATAAACCCGATGTGCGTTTTGTGATTCATCATGACATTCCAAAAAGTTTAGAAAGTTATTATCAAGAAACTGGCCGAGCTGGGCGAGATGGAGGTGAGGGTTACTGTTTGGCCTATTATGCCTATAAAGATATTGAAAAATTAGAGAAGTTTTTATCAGGAAAACCAATATCAGAACAAGAAATAGGAAACGCTTTGTTGCAAGAAGTTGTAGGTTATGCAGAAACTTCTATGTCTCGCAGAAAATATTTATTGCATTATTTTGGTGAAGAATTTGATGATGTAAAAGGCTTAGGTGCAGACATGGACGATAATGTTCGCAACCCAAAAATAAAACACGAAGCTAAAGGTGAGTTGAAACAATTGCTGGAAGTTGTAAGAGATACCAATGAAAAATATAAATCTAAAGAATTGGTAAATACTTTGATTGGTAAAATGAATGCATTGTTAAAATCTCATAAAACAGATGAACGATCATTTTTTGGTTGCGGAAGTAAAAAAGATGCAAAATATTGGATGGCTTTAATCCGACAGGCTTTGGTTGCTGGTTTTCTTAAAAAAGAAATTGAACAATATGGTGTTGTAAAAATCACAAAACAAGGATTGGATTTTATCAAAAAACCAGTTTCATTTATGATGACTGAAGATCATATTTATGCTGAAACCAATGACCCAAGTATTGTTTCAAATTCTAAAAATATTACAACGGTTGCTGATGAAATTTTAATAAAATTATTGAAAGATTTACAAAAATCTGTAGCGAAAAAGAATGGTGTTCCTCCGTATGCTGTATTTCAGGAGACTTCTTTGGAAGATATGGCTTTAAAATATCCAATTACAATGGATGAATTAAGGAATATTTATGGAGTAGGAGAAGGGAAAGCATCGAAATTTGGAAAGCCATTTATTGAATTGATTGCTAAATATGTTGAAGAAAATGACATTAGCAGACCCGATGATTTTGTTGTAAAAAGCACAGGTGTTAATTCTAGTTTAAAATTATTCATTATTCAAAATACAGATAGAAAACTTCCATTGCAAGACATTGCCAAGGCAAAAGGGCTAACATTTAGTGAATTAATTGAAGAAATGCAGCGAATTGTTTATAGCGGGACAAAAATAAATATTAATTATTGTATTGATGAATTGTTAGATGAAGATCAACAAGAGGAAATCTTTAATTATTTTATGGAATCAAAAAGCGATAGAATTCAAGATGCTATGGATGAATTTGATGGGGATTATGATGATGATGAGTTGAGATTAATGAGAATAAAATTTATTAGTCAGGTTGCCAATTAAGTTTCAAGTTTATTTTTTGAATAGCAGACTAAGCTAAATAAGCCACAAACATACCAATTAGAATTGCAGTAAATTTTAATAAATTAAATTTGTGATCTTTCGATGTTTCAAACAATATAATTGTTGAAATATGTAAAAATATTCCTATAATAATGGCTGTTATTTGTGTTTTATAAGCAATTAAGAAAGGAATGTTTTCTCCCGCTAAACTTCCTAGCGGTGACATTAAAGAAAAAATGACCAAAAAAAGTATTGCATAATTTTTTGAAATAGTTGAGCGTACAAAAAAAGTTCCTAAAATAATTGCTATTGGAATTTTATGTATCACAATTGCCCATAATAAATGGTCATGATTGTGGTTATGCGCCAATGGAATTCCTTCCATAAATGCGTGTAAACTTATACTTACAAATAACGACCAGGGAAAAGCACCGTTTTCTTGAAAATGTATATGACCATGTTCTGCTCCTTTCGAGAAAAAATCTAAAATAAGTTGTAATAACAATCCCAGTAAAATAAATAAGCCAATAGATGGGTTTGTTGAATTGTAAACTTCTGGAAACAAGTGGAGTATAGTGATTGAAAGTAAATAAGCACCGCTAAATGCTAATAATAATTGAACCGTTTTTGTACTAGGTTTTAAACCGAAAACAATAACAATTCCTATTAAAACAGAAAGTATAAGTACAATATAGGTCATTCTAAAACTAAAATTAATCGGTCTGATGTAGTTTCATCAAATGCATCCAAGTGATAATTACCAAAAATATGTTTTATTTTAAAATCAACGGCATTAACATATGTATTTATTTTTGCTAAATCCAGATTTTTTACTTTTTCAAAATACTTGTGGTGTTCACCATCAGCATTAAAATTTATTTCTTT